>Ga0075914_142_pt1 | contig 6964 bp, 9 predicted proteins | sample RifGroA2_FD_68333 | JGI IMG/M metagenome (GOLD analysis project Ga0075914, IMG submission 68333) | Parcubacteria (Magasanikbacteria) bacterium GW2011_GWA2_37_8 | reverse complement strand
ATAAGTATGAAGAAAAATATTCTTCATTAACTTGTAAATTAATACCATTAACAATTGTTTCATTCATATAATTTATCTTAAAATTAGATTTTTCCTACCAAATCAATCCCTGGGGTTAAAGTTTTGTTACCAGGTTTCCAGCTGGCTGGGCAAGCCTCGCCGTTATTTTCACGAACAAATTGGGCGGCTTGAATTTTACGAATTAACTCAGTAGCACTGCGGCCGATATTATTGGCATGGATTTCAAAAGCTTGTAGAATGCCATCAGGATCAATAATAAAAGTACCGCGTCTAGCCAAACCTTCGGTTTCTATATAAACCCCAAATTCACGACAAAGTTGTCCGGTGGGATCGGCTACCATTGGGTAGTTGATTTTTTTGATAGCTGACGAATGATCATGCCAAGCTTTGTGAACAAAAGTAGTGTCGGTGCTTATAGATAATATTTCGGTATTAATTTGTTGGAAAGTTGGATAATTATTTGCCAATTCTTCTAATTCAGTTGGGCAAACAAACGTAAAGTCGGCTGGATAGAAAAAGAGCACCAACCATTTGCCGTGATAATCTGAAAGTTTTATTTTTTTGAATTGTTCCGACTGGTAAATATCTAGATCGAAATCTGTAATTTTTTCACCAATTGTGGGTAATCTATTTTCCATACTTTTATAATGGTTAAAATTAATTAAGTTTTATTAATCATACTAGGATAGTATAATTTATTGTTAATTTTAAGTCAAGAATAAATGTTTTATCACCTTGCATATCTAGCACTAAAGAATATAAGCCGTAAGTATCATTGCTGTAAATTGTAATCAATTTTTATTTTATAAAATAGTTATCCACAGGTATTGGTATGTAGCAGCGCTGAATTATGATATAATATTAAACAAGTAAAGGGAGGGGCAAATTACTCGGATTTTTCCGGGTAGTTTTTATTTAATAATTAAAATTTGCCTTCGACAAAATATCATTGTATAATGGTTAAGTTGAATAATAATTGTTAAATTTATGAAATACCTAGTAACTGGTGGTGCCGGGTTTATCGGCACTAATTTAGTCAAGGAATTATTAAGCCAAGGTCACGAAGTAGTAGTGTTGGATAATTATGTAGCTGGAAAAAAACCAGAGCGAATACAGGCTGGTGCTTTATATATTGAAGGCGATATCCGTAATTCTGCTGATTTGGATAAAGTTTGCGCTGGTGTAAACGGCATTTTTCATATGGCTGCTTTGCCACGGGTTACTTTTTCGGTAGAAAACCCAGAGCTAACCCATGATGTAAATGTAAATGGTACTTTGCAAGTTTTGATGGCGGCCAAACGTAATGGTATAAAACGAGTAGTATTTTCTTCTTCATCTTCTACATATGGTGGGCAGGACACGGGCAAATTATTAGAAGAGGACGCCGTAATTAAAAAACCAGTTAGCCCATATGCGCTACATAAATTAATCGGTGAACATTATTGTCGAATTTTTGCTGATCTATTTGGTATAGAAACTGTGTCTTTGATATATTTTAATGTTTATGGACCATATTTTGATCCAGATGGTGCCTATGCATTAGTGGTGGGTAAATTTTTAAAACAGAAAAAAGAAAATAAACCGATGACAATTTGTGGTGATGGAGAATATTATCGTGATTATACTCATGTAAAAGATGTGGTGCGAGGCAATATTTTGGCTATGCAGTCGGATAAGGTTGGTAAAGGCGAAACTATTAATATTGGCTGTGGCCGGCCAACCACTGTAAATGAATTAGTAAAAATAATGGGGGGAGAATTTGTTTATGTGCCTGCTCGTTTGGGTGATCAAAGATTTTCTGGGGCAAATAATCAAAAAGCCAAAGAACTGTTAGGCTGGGAACCAAGTGTGATGTTGGAAGATGGTGTAGCAGAATTAAAGAAAGAGTGGGGGATAAAATGATAAAAGTTCATAGCCAATAAGTGGTAGGTGGTTGATATTTCTGAGCCAATAGGGGTGAGGTGGGGAATTAAGGAAAATAAAAAATCCGGGTCAAATTGATCCGGATTTTGTTTTGTATTGGTTTTAAACAGCCACTACGTTAGCAAATTTAGCCATTTTTAGACTACCATCAAAACGACGGCGCTTAACACTGGTAAATTTGACTTTACCAACCATACCAGCATACAAAGTGTCGTCTACGCCCTTGCGAACGTTTTTACCAGGATGGATTTTGGTGCCACGTTGGCGAACAATAATCATACCAGTTTTGATGTCTTGACCGTCGTGGATCTTGATTCCTAGGCGTTTTGCTTGTGAATCGCGACCCAATCGGGTAGAACCACCAGCTTTCTTATGTGACATAGAAAAATAGTTATAAAGTAATGGGCTTATCGGACTAAAGCCATGTGGGCAGTATTTTACCTTAAAATCATTTACTTGTCAAGAAGGGGATAATTTGTTAGAATAAAGCTATAGAATTTATATAAAAAAATGTTAGTTTAGCTTAAAATAGCTGTCATTTTAAAGCCTAATTTTATGTTATTTTATTCTCCAAAATTATACTTACGCGACTGGTGGATAACTGCTCCACTTTTAGTCACTGTATTTTTACAGATTTTTATGTGGTGGTATTTAATCGCTAATATTCATCCTACTAGCGAGCAGTTTTTTTTGCATTATAATATTATTTTTGGGATTGATTTATTGGGTAGTTGGTGGAGAATTTTTTATTTACCAGCTGGTGGTTTATTGTTGCTTTTGTTTAATTTTGTCGCTTCTTGGTTAATTTATAGTTCCGAGAAATTATTATCTCGTGTGTTAGTAATCACTACGGCTATTTTACATGTCGGGTTGTTATTGGCGTTGTGGTTGATTGTAGGATTAAATATCTAGCTTTATGATGCGTTGGCGGGAAAAACATTTACAAGCCGATAAAAAATTTCTTATTGCAATTTTGATTTTAGTAGTTTTTGGTTTGGTGGTACTAACCTCGGCTAGTAGTCCTGTTGGATATGAAAAATTTGGTGATACTTATTTTTATCTCAAGCGCCAAGTTTTGTATGGTTTGTTACCTGGATTATTATTGTTCTGGTTGTTAGTGAAAATCGATTATGAAAAATGGCAAAAGTTTAGTTGGTTTATCTATGGTTTTTCGATTATTTTATTAGTTTTAGTTTTTGTGCCAGGAGTTGGCAACGTAATTAATGGTTCTAAAAGTTGGATAAATATTGGTGGTTATAGTTTTCAACCGGCCGAGTTTGCCAAGTTGGCAATTATTATTATGGCAGCGCGTTTGTTATCAGATAAAGAGCGAGATAAAAGTAATTGGCAATTTGGTCTATTGCCAATTTTAGCAATTTTAGCACCAGCTTTTGGTTTGATTTTAATACAGCCGGATGTTGGTACTTTATCAATTATCGTAGTGATTTTGTTTGTGATGCTTTATGTAGCACAGGTACCAAAAAAGTTTTTGGCAGTTTTGGGTGGATTGGGAGTGGTAGTTTTTATTGGTTTGATGTTAGCCGCACCTTATCGTATGCAGCGATTAACTGTTTTTTTACACCCAGAATTAGACCCAAAGGGTATTGGTTATCATATGAATCAAGCTTTTTTAGCAATTGGTTCGGGTGGCTTTTGGGGGTTTGGTTTAGGGCATTCACGTCAAAAATTTCAATATTTGCCAGAGGTAAGTTCAGATTCTATTTATGCTATTATTGCCGAAGAGAATGGTTTTATAATTTCTACCGCTTTATTATTGCTAATTTTAATGATAAGTTGGCGGGGGTTATCTATTGCTAAATCTGCCCCAGATGATTTTGGACGTTTATTAGTAACCGGAATAGTAGTTTGGCTGGCTTGGCAATCATTTTTAAATATCGGGGCAATGGTAGGTGTGTTGCCGTTAACTGGTGTACCGTTGCCGTTTATTAGCCACTAGTATCTATCACAAAACAATTTAACAATTTAACAATTTAACAATAACTTAATAGTATGTCTATTTTAAACAATCTAAACGAAATTAAAAAATTAGATTCTCAAAATATGTTGGGATCGATTGAATTGCTTGGTGCACAAGTAAAACAGATTTGGGAAGAAGGAAAAAAATTAAAACTCCCTATATCTTACAAAAAAGTAAAAAATGTAGTCGTGGCTGGAATGGGTGGATCGAATTTGCCTGCTCGAATAATTAAATCTGTTTTTCGTCAAGAATTAAAAGTGCCAGTAGAAATTTCTAATGACTATTTATTGCCTGAATATGTAAACAAAGATACTTTGGTAATCTTATCAAGTTATTCTGGATCAACCGAAGAAGTTTTGGTAATGGCTAAAGAGGCCGCCAAGAAAAAAGCCAAAATAGTTGTTGTTACTTCTGGAAAATATTTGGCAAAAATGGTTAAGGCTGGAATTCCTGGTTTGGTATTTGCTACCAACAACAATCCCTGTAGTTCGCCGCGAATGGGTTTGGGGTATGCGATTTTGGGTCAGTTAATTATTTTTAAAAATTGTGGATTAATTAAATTTGGTGACAAAGATTTGCAAACTATATTAAAAACAATCGAAAAATATACCAATTTATATGGTATAGAAACGAAAGATAATTTGGCCAAACGGGTATCGCTATTACTTAAAAATAAAGCAGTAATATTTATGGCCGGAGAGCATTTGGTGGGCAGTGCTCATGTAGTTGCCAATCAGATGAACGAAAATAACAAACGTTTGGCGGTATCATTTGCGATTCCAGAATTAAATCACCATTTGCTTGAAGGAATGAAATTGCCAGCTAGCAATCCAAAAAATATTTTAACAGTTATTTTTAATTCTGATTTGTATGATAAACGAATTGTAAAACGAGTAGAAGTAACCAGAAATATTTTAGCGCAAAACAATATTGCTAATGTAGAATATTTGTTAGCCGAAGCTACTAGGTTAGGACAAGCATTTGAAGCTTTGATTTTTTCTAGTTACTTAAGTTTTTACGGCGCGATGCTTGAAGGCTTGGATCCAACCGCGATTCCTTATGTAGATTTTTTTAAAGAACAGTTGAAAAAGAAATAATATGGATTTGTCGATTATTACCGTTAATACCAACGATAAAGAAAAAATTTTAGAACAATTAAAATCTGTACCAGCTGGTGTAGAAGGTTTGGTATACGAATATTTTGTTACGGATAATGGATCAACCGATAGTTCGATTGAAATTATTAAAAATCAATATCCAGAAGTTAAAGTTATTGCTAACAAAAAGAATATTGGTTTTGGCGCAGCCAACAATGTGGCGATAAAACAAGCAACCGGAGAATTTGTTTTATTCTTAAATCCCGATATGCGTTTAGAAGCAAGGTCGCTTAAAAAAATAGTGGATTGGATGCGAACGCGAGCAGAGGTCGGTGTTGTTAGTTGTAAATTAATAGATGAGGACGGAAAATTTAATGAAAATGCCAAACCACGTCGATTTCCTACGCTTTTAGATCAAGTGGCGATTTTATTAAAACTACCCCATTTATTTCCTAAAATATTAGACCATTATTTGTATAAAGGTTTTGATTCTGAACAAGAACAGGAAGTAGATAGTGTACGTGGCTCGTTTATGCTTATTCGCAAAGAATTAACCAACAAATTGGGTTGGGGTTTTGATCCGCGTTATTTTATTTGGTTTGAAGATGTAGATACTTGCCGAGAAGCTTGGGCGAACGGTTATAAAGTAATGTATACCCCAATTATTAGTTGTGTAGATTATGTAGGACAAAATTTTAAGCGTTTGCCCAGCTTATTGAAACAAAAGTGGTTTACTGCTAGTATGGTAAAGTATTTTCGTAAATGGGAGCCATGGTACAAATGGTTAGTAATCGCGATTTTACGTCCTGTGGCAATTGGGTTAGTATGGGTGGAGAGTAAATTTAAAAATTAAAAATTATAGAATTAAAAATTTTCGTTTTATGTCCAAACTTACTATCAATTTAGTAGTATATAATGGAGAAAAATACATTCCTTATCTTTTTGTGTCTTTAAAACGACAGTCTTTTAAAGACTGGGAATTGATTTTTGTAGACAATGCTTCGACTGATCGAACATTGGAATTAGTTGAAGCCGAATTAAAAGATTCTGGTATTTCGTATCAAATAATTAAAAATCAAGAGAATTTTGGTTTTTCTTTTATTCCCGTCAGGATAAGGATGAGAAAGCGCTTCTGGAATTTGAAAAAGTTTTGGCTGCCAAACAAAACGGTTTAGAGATTATTGCTGCTGCTAATGAAGGTTTTACTTCCCAAATCGATGCTGTTGGTATGAAACTGTATCGTAATCGTCGCGCGGTCGAATGGCTTACTCGTCAAGAATGGGCTAAAGATAGCGAGAACAAAGAAGTGCGAGAAATTTATGGCAAACCAGTGCGAGAAGTTTTTGGTGTGTCTGGCGCTTTTCCAATGTATCGAAAAAATTTGTTAGATAAAGTTTTGTTACCAGGTAATAATTTATTTGATCCTACCTATCATTCTTATAAAGAAGATTTAGATTTGGCCTATCGCTTGCGTAATGCTGGTTATGTTTCATATGTATTATTAGACGCAGTTGCTTATCATGATCGAACCGGCGCTGGCCCAAAAGAAATGGGTGATTGGGCAGCATTAAAAAATAAAAAGAAACAATCATATTTTGTGCAATACCATTCGTACAAAAATCATTTGCGTACTTTGTATAAAAACGAATATTGGCAAAATATTTTAATGGATTTTTTTCCAATTGTTTGGTATGAATTAAAAAAATTAGGTTATTTATTACTAATTAATCCTAGTATTATTTTTAAAGGTTGGGTTGAGATTATTAAAGATCGGTCTTATACACGCAGTGCTAGAGTAAAAATTTTGGCTAGTCGCAAAATGTATTGGAAGGGGATTAGACGGTGGTTTTAACGTAGTTCACAGCCAATAGTAGTGATTGATAGTTCGGAGCCGATAGTGAATAGTAAATAAAATAAAAATATGTTTGATATTGCAATTACATTA
>Ga0075914_141_pt1 | contig 7605 bp, 9 predicted proteins | sample RifGroA2_FD_68333 | JGI IMG/M metagenome (GOLD analysis project Ga0075914, IMG submission 68333) | Parcubacteria (Magasanikbacteria) bacterium GW2011_GWA2_37_8 | reverse complement strand
GAGATCTTCGTCTGGGTCCATACCGCCGAACACAGCGGTCCAAGGCGGTCGAGTGGACGTTTCCCAGGTGTTGCCTGTGGGCACAAACGAACGCATGGGACGTCTGGAGCGCCTGCAGAAGATCTACTTGGCCGTGGACGGTCAGAACATGACCGGCCCCGACGCCTACCGAGTGTCTGGTTGTGGAACGGAAGGTTCGGCTTACCAGTATTATATGTGGGCTAAAAATGAGGGGTGGGTGCTGATGTTCGGTTATTGGAGGGTTAGTGGAGGCACATGGTCCATTGGTTGGACTGAAAAGGCACTCCGTGAGTTGGCGGAAATTAGCCCGCCAAACACCGTTGGTGTTGGATCTGTAAGGGCTGTTCTTGGCCCGAGAAAGATTCGCGCTGGAAAAGTAGCGGTGGGTTTTGTGCCTGACAGCTCTTCCGCGCTGTCTCCTGTCGCCGCTACTTGTCCCACACCTCCGCCGATCCTCAAAGTCGAAGGCGGCAATGGTGATGGAGGCAAGGTCGCTGTCGATAAGATGGCGGCTGACCCTGGTCGCTCTACTACCCTGGAAAAGGTTGTGGAACGGCGCAAACGCGAATTTGCCAAAGCTGTCGCCGCCTTCATGGTGGCGAAGTATGGTGACCTCGCTATGTTGTTCGAAGATCCGAACGGCGCTGACTTGGCGGAAACGGTCGTAATGATCGGAGCCGCCATGTCCCAAGCTGTTCGTAAGACTCCCGAGGTGGTAGTGCGCAAGTCGCATGAGACCATATAACACGTAAATCTTGCGATAAACTACCAGTTCTTGGTAGTTAGGCAGGCCGAGTAAAAATATTTGTGTCAAATTCGCTTTCCAGCGAACGCGACCGATCTACTCCGATTTCATGTCGGAGTATCAGACAGACGGAAGGGTCCTGCCCCCTTCCGTCTCCCTGTCTTGCCGTCTAGCGGCAACTGACGAGCTTCAACTAAAGCGAAACAGGGTAATAATTATTCTTTTTTAAAACCCTATACATTAGGGTTTTTTTGTTGTATTATTAATAGTAATAATTTATATTTATTGTCATTATGAAAATCACAAAATTCGGCCATTGTTGTTTGTTGATAGAAGAAAACGGAGTAAGGATTTTAACTGACCCGGGCATGTATTCTAGCGGGCAAGATAATGTAAAAAATATTGATATTGTTCTTATTACTCACGACCATCAAGATCATTTGCACATAGATTCATTAAAAAAAGTTTTAGAGAATAATCCGCAAGTAAAAATAATCACGAACAAAAGTGTTGGTGAATTATTAAATCAAAAAAACATTTCTTATGAAGCCGTGGAAGACGGACAAAGTTTTTCTTTTAAAAATGTTTTAATTGAAGCTTTTGGTAAAGAACACGCGATTATTTATTCTACTTTACCCTCAATGGCGAACACCGGATATTTTATTAACAACAAACTATTTTATCCAGGAGATGCTTTTACTAATCCCGGTAAACCAGTAGATATTCTTGCCTTGCCTGTTGCTGGCCCTTGGACAAAATTATCCGACGCAATCAATTACGCCAAAGAAATAAACCCCAAACAATGTTTTCCTATTCATGACGGAATCCTAAAATCACCAGGCGCCTCTCACACCATTCCACCACCCATACTCGAATCCGTTGGGATTAAATTTATTGTTTTAGAAATTGACAAAGAAGTTGAAGTCTAATTGATTGTTATAATTTATGACCTCAGCTAATCAAATAAAAACAACCCTTCATACTTTTGCCAGTAAAGAAAAAGCAATACTGCTACAACGCTTTTTTAAAACAGCTCCTGGAGAATATGGGGCAGGGGATAAGTTTTTGGGTGTGATGGTGCCAAATATTCGCCAAGTTGTAAAAATGTATTGGCAGACCGCAGGTTTAAGAGAAACAGAAAAATTATTACATTCTCCGTATCACGAAGAGCGTTTAACGGCTTTATTAATTTTGGTTAAGAAATTTGAACAAGGCGCTGAAACAGAACGAAAGAAAATCTTTACGCTTTATTTAAAAAATATTAAAAAATATATTAATAATTGGGATTTGGTGGATTTAACTGCGCCACGGATTGTGGGGTCGTATTTGGCAGATAAAGATAAAAGTATTTTAATAAAATTAGCCCACTCTAAAAATTTATGGGAAAGGCGTGTGGCCATATTGGCTACTTTTTACAATATTTATCAAAAGGATCCGGCAATCGCTTTGCAAATAGCCGAAATTTTGGTACACGATACTCATGATTTAATTCACAAAGCAGTGGGTTGGATGCTTCGTGAAGTAGGGAAACGTTGTTCGTTTGAAGCAGAAGAGGGTTTTTTAAAGCATTATGCTGGCACTATGCCTCGCACTATGCTTCGCTATGCAATTGAGCGTTTTCCCGAAAAGAGACGTATATTTTGGCTAAATTATCGATCTTGTTAGACAAAAAGACAGTTTTGTGCTATAATGCCCATATAAAATCTTATGCTTTCTACCATTTGGTTTATCTTCCTTTATCAGCCATTGTTTAATGCGTTGATCTGGATTTATAGTAATATTGCTGATTTTAACCTTGGTTGGGCGGTAATTTGGCTTACCATTTTTTTGCGTATTTTACTTTTACCACTTACCTTTATTACCGAGCGTAACTCTATCCGTCAAGAAAAAGCCGAAGAAGAAGCTTTGGCCGAGTCTAAAGCTTTTGAACACGATTCGGTAGCTCGTAGTGAAATTATTCGCAAGGTAATGAAAAAGCATAAAATTTCTCCTTGGGCCAAGGTATTAACCTTGTTAATTCAGTTATTAGTTTTAGTTTTACTGTATCAGGTGTTTATTCGCGGTATTAGTGGAGATAAAATTGTTAAAATTTTATATAATGGTATTGATTTCCCCGGTAAGATTAATACTATTTTTTATGGTTTTGAAGTTGGAAAAGTGCACGATGCTATATGGGCAGGAATTACAGCGCTTTATTTGTTTTTCTCAATTATCATTGAAAATCGAAAAAGTAAAATTTGGCAGCCTAGTCAGGTTACTTTTCTCTTAATTTTTCCTCTGTTCACTTTTTTCGCCCTTTGGTTATTGCCTATGGTAAAATCGCTTTTCATTTTGACCTCAATGATATTCTCTGATATAATACACATATTACGTATGATATTTTTTCCCGCCCCTAAGGTAGAGAAAAAGTAGTAATTTCTAAATATATAATTTTAAAAATATGGCTGGCGATTCTCTAGATAAGTTAATGTATTCGTTTGTTGTGGAGGACGTTTTAAAAGGTCTTTTTATTTATGTACCACCAGGTTATGTAGCCTGTGTTTATGATTTAGGCAGGGGAGTATTAAAAAAAGTTTTAACCCCAGGTCTTCATCTAAAAATTCCATTTTGGCAAAAAGCCAAATTGTTTAATACCCAAACCTTAGAATACAGTATTAATCGCAATTTTAATCCTAGCAACGAAAGAGCAATGGGCGATATCCCAATTGCCGCAGTTACCCAAGATGGTAAGCGTGTTAGTGCCGAAGGTACAATTTTGCTCCGTTTAGATGTTCATCAAATTCCTTCAATTTGGCAAACTATCGGCGAAGATTTTGTTGCCAAAATCGTCCGTCCTACTATCCGCAGCCGAGTACGCATGGTGTTTTCTCGGTTTGATTATACCGATATTATTGGTCCAAAACGTGATGCAGTAGAAATGGAACTAAAGAATGAGTTAGAACGTATTTTTTATGCTCGTGGTATCTATGTAGAAAATATTCTACTTTCCGAAATTGGATCGATTAATGATAAATAGTTTATAGTTAGTTCATAGCCAATAGCCAATAGCCAATAGTTAAGAAGCCAAATGGCTTATAAACATAATAAACTTTAAAGGAAACGCCGGATTTTAAACCGGTGTTTTTTTATTTTATCACATATTGGCCGTAACCCTATTGGCTGTGAACTATTGGCTACGAACTACTAACACTGTGGATAACTTGCCCCTTGACCGGGTGTTTTATTAGGTGTATATTATCACTCGTTAGGTAAGAGTGATAATATGGAAAAACGCCAAGAATTGTTGTTAAAATTGATAGTAGAAAGTTATATAAAAACTGCCGAACCAGTCGGATCTAATTTTTTAGTTTTAAAATCCGGTTTAGATATTTCTGCCCCAACAGTTAGGAACGAAATGCGGGTGCTTGAAGAGCAGGGTTACTTAACCCATCCCCACACTTCGGCCGGTAGAATTCCTACAGAACTTGGTTATCAGTACTATGTAGAAAATTTAATGGAGACAAACAAGGTAAAGCAAAAAACTAAAACGAAAATCGAGGATTTGGTTAAAGAAGAAAAAGATGATGTTAAAAAAGTTAAAGCTTTTGCAAAATTGATTTCCGAAGAAACTGGCGAAGCAGTAATTGTAGCTTTTGATTCTGACAATATTTATTATACTGGTATTTCTAGTTTGTTTTCTCAGCCAGAATTTCGCGATAATCAAAGTGTAACTTCTATATCTAATATATTTGATAACTGTGAAAATGAGATGGGTAAAATGTTTGAGACAATTGATCAAGAAATAAATATTTTGATTGGGCAAAACAATCCTTTTGGTAACGCTTGTGGATTGGTGGCTACCAAGTTTGGCAGTCAAGGATTATTAATTGTAGTCGGTCCGACTAGAATGGATTACGGTGAGAGTGTTGGGTTGTTGCAAATTCTTAAATTGCTAAATTACAACCCAATAATCAACAATCAGAAGCTAAACCAGGTTTTTTTCATCGAGGCTGTAAAGATTGTGTTAAATACAAACAGGAAGCAGAAGAATACAAATCTGGTTGGCAACGGGCTTTGGCAGATTATAAAAATTTACAAAGAGAAGTATCAGAGCGTCGTGGCGAATGGGCACGTCTAAGTGAACAGCAGGTGTTAGAAGAATTTATTCCTGTGTATGATCATTTGAGAATGGCGATACAAGGAGTAAAGAATAAGGAACAAGGAATAAACGATCCATGGGTTGATGGTGTGAACCATGTTCTGCGTCAGTTTGCAGAGATTTTAAAAAGTCATGGTGTGGAAGAAATTAAAACTGTTGGTGAAATATTTAATCCAGAATTACACGAGGCAGTGGGTGAAGAAGAAGGCGAAGAAGAAGGAAAAATATTGCGTGAAATTTTTGCTGGGTATACTATGAACGGAAAAGTAATCAGACCAGCAAAAGTAATTGTTACTAAATAAATATTTAATTTTATCAAACAATCGCTATGTCATCAATGATATATGAAGATCAAGAAAAAAATCGTACTTTTATTTTAGTTTGGGATGGTATAAATTTTACTGGTAAGCCAATAGATTTATTAGTAGAAGCTAATGGCCAAAGAAATTTAGTTGGTAAAATTAATTCAAAAGAAGAGCTAGAGCAAGGAAGAGAGTTTGATTATCAAGGCCAAAAAATATTTGTGCAACACAAAAAAGTTTTCCTGTTTATTAAAGAATTGTTTTTAAGTGTAGATGGAACAAAAATATCGGGTAGATCATTATAATAAATTTAATTTAATAATTTAAAATTAATATATACACATATGTCAAAAGTATTAGGTATCGATTTGGGAACAACTAATTCATGTATGGCTATTATCGAGGGCGGACAACCAAAAGTCCTTGAAAATAAAGAGGGTGCACGTACTACCCCTTCTATCGTGGCTATTTCAAAAGCCGGTGAACGTTTGAATGAAATCTAGTTTTCTTACCAAATTATTCAAGCTGGTGAAGGTGTTAAAGTTAAAATGTCTGATAAAGAATATTCTCCTCAAGAAATTTCGGCTATGGTGCTTCAAAAAATGAAAACTGATGCTGAAGAACGTTTGGGCGAAGCTATAACTGATGCAGTTATAACCGTGCCAGCCTATTTTGATGATGCCGAACGCCAAGCTACTAAAGATGCTGGTGTGATCGCTGGTTTAAATGTGCTTCGTATTATCAACGAACCAACTGCTGCTGCTTTGGCCTATGGTTTTGATAAAAAGACCGAACAAAAAATCGCGGTTTACGATTTGGGTGGTGGTACCTTCGATATCTCTATTTTGGAAGTAGCACCAGATAACGTGCAAGTATTATCTACCAACGGCGACACCCATTTGGGTGGTGACGACTTTGATCAAGTTTTAATTCGTTGGATTTTGGATGAATTTAAAAAAGATCAAGGTATTGATTTAAGTAAAGATAATTTAGCTTTACAACGTATTAAAGAAGCTGCCGAAAAAGCAAAAATCGAATTGTCTACTTCTCAAGAAACCGAAATCAATCAACCTTTTATTACTTCCGATTCTTCTGGTCCAAAACATTTGGTAATGAAATTAACTCGTTCTAAATTAGAAGAATTAGTAGGGGATTTGGTACAAAATACTTTAATCCCAGTACAAAAAGCATTAGACGATGCTAAATTAAAAGTAGAGGATCTACATGAAGTGGTAATGGTTGGTGGTATGACACGTATGCCACTAGTGCTTTCTGTTGTAGAAAAATTCTTCAAGAAGAAACCAAATATCAGTGTTAATCCTGATGAAGTGGTGGCAATTGGTGCAGCTGTTCAGGGTGGTGTACTAAAAGGCGAAGTAAAAGATATTTTGCTTTTGGATGTTACCCCATTATCACTTGGCTTGGAAACTTTGGGTGGCGTTATGACCAAATTAATCGAACGCAACACTACTATCCCTACTTCCAAAACTCAAGTTTTTTCTACTGCGGCCGACAATCAACCTGGTGTAGAAGTTCACGTATTGCAGGGCGAACGTCCAATGGCAGTGGATAATAAAACCCTAGGCAGATTTATGCTCGAAGGAATTCCACCAGCTCCACGTGGCGTGCCGCAAGTAGAAGTAACTTTTGATATTGATGCCAATGGTATTTTAAATGTTAAAGCTAAGGATAAAGCTACTAACAAAGAACAGTCAATTAAAATTACTGCTTCTTCTGGTTTGTCTAAAGAAGAGGTAGAAAAAATGAAACAAGAAGCCGAATTACATGCCGCTGAAGATAAACAAAAGCAAGAATTGATTGAAGTACGCAATTTGGCTGACACTATGGTATATACTTCTGAAAAAATGATGAAAGAAGTTGAAGAGAAAAAGATTGCCATTACTGATGATGAGAAAAAAGCAGTAAATGATGCGATTGTAAAAGTAAAAGAAGTTAAAGATAAAGATAATGTTGAAGAAATCAAAAAAACATCAGAAGAATTATCTAAAGTAGCACAAGTAGTAGGTCAAAAAATGTATACTGCTAATCAACCTGGCACACCAGGCGAACAACCAAGCACTGATCAGCCAGCTGAAGAACCAAAAAAACCAGAAGAAGGATCAATTGAAGGTGAAGTAGTAAAATAATCGCCAATTGCTAGTTATTCATTGTTACTCGTTAATTATTTCCCATGTCCAAAGACTATTACAAATTACTTGGTGTTGAAAAAAATGCTACGCAGGATGAGATAAAAAAAGCCTTTAAAAAACTTGCTATGCAACATCACCCCGATAGACCGGGAGGAGATGAGAAAAAGTTTAAAGAAATCAATGAAGCCTATCAAGTTTTGGGTGATGCCGAAAAGCGTGCTAAATTTGATCAATTTGGGTCTGATTTTG
>Ga0075914_140_pt1 | contig 8237 bp, 7 predicted proteins | sample RifGroA2_FD_68333 | JGI IMG/M metagenome (GOLD analysis project Ga0075914, IMG submission 68333) | Parcubacteria (Magasanikbacteria) bacterium GW2011_GWA2_37_8 | reverse complement strand
TAGAAGATGCTGAAAAAGAGGAGAGATGGCTTCATTCTATTTTTGCCGATCGTCGAGCACGTGATAGCCGAGAATTTTTTAAGATGAATCCAGAATATGCAGCTCTTGCATTAAAACGAGTAGAAATTAGAGAGACTAAGATTGACAGTGGCTTAACTGCAGAACAAGAAAAAGAAGTTGATGAAGTAAGAGAAAGACGTTCAAGATTTCATTTTGCAAAATATGGAATACCTGTTGGACCAAAACTGACTTTTACGAGAGATCAGAATATTATTGCTGAAGTTGTTGAAAACGACAAAATAAAAATTAACGGCGAAGTAAATAGTTTATCTAGCTTTGCTATGGAATTGTTGGGTTATCAAAGAAGGCCACAAGGAACGCTATATTTTGAGTTTGAAGACGAGATTTTAGATGATAGGCGAAGAAGAATGGACGAAGGAGAACCAACAGATAAAGAAATTGAGGCGGCTGGAGACGCATGGATGCAACAGCAAGCTGACATAGAAAGAGGAAAATAATACTATGGCAGACTTAACCACACTTGAAAAACAAATACTCGAGAAACTATTACAAATGAGTGGTGGTTATGTTTTGAATTTTTCAGATCGGACAATGGGAGAATTTTTTAGAGATGATATAGGGATTGATATTTATAATAAAAAATATAAATACGCAAGCGGTTCAAAAGCTAATTGTATGCGTGGTTTTTGGTTAAAAGCAGATGAAAAAATTGTTGGTAAAAGTGTATTGAAACTTATTGAATATATTGAAAATCAAATTTTGATTGACAATCTAAAGCGGGCAGATTTTCCAAGTGATAGAATAAGTGCTGCAAAAAATATTGGAGAAAAACTTATTGGGACAAAAATAAAAGTTGAAAATAAGTCACATGTTACTTTCAAAAATGGCAATATCAATATAACTTTGCAAAAAGAGGTTTTTGACCATGTCCAAAAATTACTCAATAGCGGGCATTATTTTAATGCGGTGGAAGAAGCGTACAAAGTCGTTCGTCACAAGCTCAAAGATATTACAGGCAAAGAAAAAGCCCACGAGGCTTTTGCGGAATCGAATCAAGAAAAGATTTTTGGCCACAAACCGAAAAACGAAGCAGAAGAAGATTTTTTTGAGGGAGTGAAATTTTTGCATATGTCCATTCAATTTTTGCGAAATGAAAAAGCACACACACCCGCCCAAGATTTGGATAAAAATTTGGCAATCCATTATATATCAATGGCCAGCTTGGCGTACGATTTAATAACTAAAAAATAATTATGGTGAATAAGTCATTAAATAGTAACTTTCATAAAGCAAGTAAAGCAAAGAAAGATGAGTTTTATACCCAGCTTGTTGATATTGAAAAAGAGTTGAAGCACTATAAGGACCAGTTTCGGAACAAGGTTGTTTATTGCAACTGTGACGATCCATATGAAAGTAATTTTTTTAAATATTTTGCCGCCAATTTTAATTCTCTTGGTCTCAAAAAATTAATCACAACCAGTTATATAAAGTCATCAATTGCTGGAGGGCAGTTACCACTCTTTGAAGTTAAAGGCTTAAAGCCGAAAGGCAAAGAGCCATTCAAGATTGAGCTCAATGAAGTGACAGATGTAGATGCTGATGGCGCGGTAGGGCTTACTGATGTGAAGTGGCTCTTAAAAAATAATGCCAATATCGCCACCCCACTTAAGGGTGATGGAGATTTTCGTAGTGAGGAGTGCATCGGACTACTTGGTCAAGCAGATATTGTGGTAACTAACCCACCATTTTCGCTCTTTCGCGAGTATGTGGCACAGTTAGTTGAGTATAAAAAGAAGTTCATTATTCTTGGTGATCAGAACGCAATTACATATAAAGATTTTTTTAAACTTATAAAAGAAAACAAACTATGGCTTGGTTATGATAACGGTGGCACAAAATGGTTTCAAGTCCCAATGGATTATGATATACCAACAGAGTCAAGAATAAAGATTGAAAATGGCGTAAAATTTTTCAGTATGGGGCGTATCGTATGGTTTACAAATATGGAAACTACAAAACGTCATCAGGAGTTAACTTTGTACAAAAAGTATACACCTGAAGAGTACCCGAGGTATGATAATTACGAAGCTATAAATGTTGATAAAGTAAGTGATATACCAATGAACTACAAAGGAGCAATGGGTGTACCAATAACATTTTTAGATAAATATAATCCAAATCAATTTGAAATAATCGGTCAAACACACAGCGGAGATAATTCCCCAGAGGTTGAATTATTAAGGAAGGACCCAGAGCATAGACATCGAGGTATTGTGCATGGTGAAAGTAAAGAAAAATATGCTCGTATTTTAATTAAAAATAAGAAAGTAAAAAAATAATATGAAAATTGATCTACACAAAATACCAATTCGTGAAGTGATTGTCGGCTACAAAGATAGTGCCGAAGAAGGCGTTGTCGCTTATGGTGGTAAACTTGATATTCGTCCAAAGTACCAACGGGAGTTTGTTTATACCGGCAAACAGAGAGATGCCGTGCTTGAAACAGTCAAAAATGGCTTTCCGCTCAATGTAATGTATTGGGTCAAAACCGATCAAGGAAATTTTGAAGTAATGGATGGGCAACAACGCACCATCAGCATCGGACAATATATCAATGGGGATTTTTCACTCAACGACCGCTTTTTCCATAATTTAACCAAAGAAGAACAAACTCAAATTTTGAATTATGAATTAATGATTTATTTTTGCGAGGGCACAGACAAAGAACGGCTAGACTGGTTTAGAATAATTAACATTGCCGGAGAAAAATTGACTGATCAAGAATTACGTAATGCCGTCTACACTGGTCCATGGTTGAGTGATGCCAAACTAAAATTTAGCAAATCAAACTGTGTGGCGTATCTGTTAGCGAATGACGGTGGACAATTAGTAAGCGGTTCACCAATACGACAAGAGTATTTGGAAATTGCTCTTTCGTGGATTAATGATAGTAAGATAGAAGATTATATGGCCAAGCACCAGCACAACAAAAATGCTGATGAGCTGTGGGAATATTTTCAGAGTGTGATTGCATGGACAAGAAAGACTTTTACAAATTATCGTAGAGAAATGAATAGTGTTGAGTGGGGCGAATTATATAATAAATTTAAAGATAAGAAGTTGAGCGCCAGCAAACTGGAAACAGAAATTAAAGAGCTGATGCAAGATGAAGATGTAACGAAAAAATCTGGTGTTTATCCGTATGTTTTAACGAGACAAGAAAAATATCTTTCAATTCGTGCTTTCACTGATAAAATGAAACGTGAAGCGTATGAAAGACAAAAAAGTATCTGTAAAAAATGTAAGAAGCCTTTTGAAATTGAAGAAATGGAAGCCGATCATATAAAACCTTGGCATGAAGGCGGAAAGACTATCGCAGAAAATTGCCAAATGCTTTGTAAGCAAGATAACAGAACCAAATCTGGAAAATAAACTTTTGGCTATATTTGAGTGATGTATAATCTATGTTAAAAAACGTTTTAAATTTAAATTCAGTAGAGGCAAAAAAATTCTTCATAAGTCAAGAGTCCTATTCAAATATAGAATTGCCACCTTATTTTTCATTCAGTAGATTACTTTCTGTTATCAAAAAAAATTTTAAAGATAAAGAACTTACATTTGGCGACATCAAAAAAGCGAAAAAGTACGAAACAGTTAATCATATTTTGTATGGCAATAAGGATGGCAAATATGCCTGGAGAAAATATGAAATTATAAATCCCTTGTTATATGTTTCTCTGGTAAATGTAGTCACCCAGAAAGATAATTGGAAATTTTTACAAGACCGTTTCAAAGAGTTTCAAAGTGATAAAAATATTGAATGTGAAAGTATTCCCGTATTGCCAAGATATAAATCTAAACAAAGAGCATCTCAAATTTCCCAATGGGTGAACAATGTAGAAAAGAAATCTGTAACCTTAGCTTTGGAATATAAGTTTTTGTATCAAACTGACATTGCTAATTGTTATGGTTCTATTTATACACACTCAATACCTTGGGCTATTCATACAAAAGAAGAATCAAAACGAAAGCAAAAATATACGGATTTGTTTGGAAATAAAATTGATCACCATGTTCAAGCGATGTCTTATGGTCAAACTAATGGAATACCACAAGGAAGTATTTTAATGGATTTTATTGCAGAGGTCGTCCTTGGTTATGCAGATATGGAATTATCAAAAAAACTTAATGTTGCACTAAAAGATAAAAAATTTTATATTTTACGATATCGAGATGATTATAGAATTTTCACAAATGACACAACGGATGGAGATATAATTCTAAAATGTCTTAGTGAAGCATTGATAGGTTTTGGTTTCCGCCTGAATACGAATAAAACATATTCCTGCAATGATGTTGTTACTGGTTCAATAAAACCTGACAAGATTGAGGCTCTAAAATTTGAAGCCGTTCCTAAAAAATTGTCAAAAAAAGAATTACTTCGCCAACTATTGATTGTTCAACAAATTGGAAAGTGGCATCCAAATTCAGGGACTTTAAAAAATAGATTGTCTAAAATTTTTGATGCAGTTAATGACAAAGATTTTTATAATCAACAGAAATTAATAACAAGTTTACTTATTGATATAGCTTACAACAACCCTAACGCTTTTCCTGTGATAGCTGGTTTAGTATCGAGTTGTATATCAAAACTAACAATAAAATCTAAAAAGGAACTACTTCTAAAAATTCAGAACAAAATTTGTAATCTTTCAAATACCGGGTTAATTGAAATTTGGATACAAAGAATGTCGATTGGTCTAAAATTCAAACTACCACTTAATGAGAAATTATGTAAAGCCGTAGATGGCGAAGCTCAAAATATTTTCGTTACAGATTGGATTGATTACCCGGTGATTAAAAAATCAATTGAAGGTAAGTCATATATTGATAAGGTAAAAATTAGTAAAACAAAGACTCTTATTAGTAAAAAGGAAGTACAAGTGTTTGACCCATATTATAATTAACAAAATTTTATGTCCGAATATTACAATCCAAACAGAGGCGACTCATGGAACTATGGAGGAAAAAACTGGAAGTTAAGCCGTTCTAAAATTGACCTGTTTTTGGAATGTCCAAGATGTTTTTATTTGGACAATAAACTTGGTGTAAAACGAGTACCAGGATTTCCATTTTCCATAAACAGTGCCGTGGATTATCTTTTAAAGCAGGAGTTTGATGCTTTTCGTGTAAAAAATGAACAACACCCTCTGCAAAAAGAATATGGTATAGACGCAAGACCGATGTCTCACGCCGAGCTCAATGAATATTGTCGTTGATTATAAAGCCACAGCCAAGGATGAAGCAGTAAAAGCATTAGACAAAGAATGGCAGGACGGTTACAAGCGACAAATGGAAGTCTATCAGTGGCTTCTACGACAGAATGGGTTGAAAGTTTCTAATATTGGATATTTTGTTTATTGCACTGGAAAAATGGACCGACAAGCCTTTGATAAAAGGATTGAATTTGATGTGAATTTAATAGAACATAAAGGGAATGATTCGTGGGTAGAAAAAACTTTGTTTGAAATAAAGAAATGTTTAGACGGTGCAATACCGCAATCTGGCGATGGTTGTGATCATTGTGCCTATTGGAACTCTCGCAGACAATTTGAGAAATAATTTGCCGTCGAAACCATTTTTTAGATGTTTTATTTAAGACAATTCACATTGCCTTTTTTTGTTTTACAACACTGTCATAATATTGACATTTTACTCTCTCTCTGTTTAAATACTCATAGATTTACCCCATTTTAGGGGAATATATACGTTCCTTAATAATGCGACCCGAATTTAGGGTTGCTTCATGATATCCGTACACAAGCGGGACTTGTGAGCGGAAATAGTTTAAACAACTCACAGAAGGAAAAGGTTCGGTTCTGTCGCGTCACTCCGCCACCACGGAGTTGGGAAGATGCCGAGCATCGTTTTGGTGGAATGATGCAAAAATCTCTGAGGAGGAAGTGATGAGAAGGCTGCGAGGATTCGACCTGATCGAGCTCATGGTAGTCACGTGTATCTTGGCCATCCTGGCCGTGGTCTTCGTACCTGCAATCCTGAAGTACCTCAAGCAACAGGAGCAGACCACCACCGTGACGACCGACGCGGTCGAGACAACCCAGGCGGAAGTAACGTCGTCGGTCGTCACCGCCAAGGCCGACTATCTGCTGCAGGGCCTGGGCTACAGCACGCGCGTGAACGATGCCGAGCTCGAGCGCATGAACAGCGAATTCGTCGACGTGCGCGTCGAAGTACCGCTCGAGAACCTCACCGACGATGAACAGCAGTACCTGCGTCTGGTCATCAAGGCCGCCGACATCATCGACCGGCTGTTCTGGAAGCAGGCCTCCGACGACGGCCTGAAGATCTGGACGGCGATGACGGACCTGATCGATCGTGGCGACTTCACCAAAGTCGACTACGATCTCTACAGGTTGCTGTCCATCCACTACGGACGCTACAACCGAGTGAGCGACAATCAGCCCTTCATCGGCGAAGGCAAGAAGCCGCTCGGCGCCACCTTCTACCCGGCAGTTCTGGACAAGCCCCTGCTGGACATCTACCTGTACATGCACCCGGATCAGAAGGCCAGCATCCTGGATGCGTACACGGTAGTCCAGAAGGACGAGACGACGGGGCTGCTGAAGAGCGTGCCGTACTCCGAAGCCTACGCGGATGATCTGCGCGAGGCTGCCGGGCTTCTGCAACTCGCGGCGAACTTCGCAGACACCGAGAGCCAACGCGACTTCTTGCTGGCGCGCGCCGGAAGCTTCCTGACCAACAACTACCGCGAGGGCGACAAGGCGTGGGTCCTGGCCGACTCCAGGTTCCCGATCGTGATGGGCCCCACCGAGCAGTATGAGGACGGCTTGGTCAACGCCAAGGCCGCGGCTGAAGCCTACGTCATGGTCGTGGACCAGAAGCTCTCGGATGAGCTGTCCACGATCAAGACGCATCTGCCCGACATGGAGAAGGATCTGCCCCTGCCCGCCGAGTACCGCCGCTACAAACAGCCCAAGGTTCCACCCATCATCGCGGTGGACTTGCTCTACAGCACGGGCGACGGCAAGCGCGGCTACCAGACTTCGGCCTTCAACCTGCCGAACGATGAGTGGGTGGGTGCCAACGTAGGCACCCGCAAGGTCATGCTCCGCAACATCATGGAGGCCAAGTACAAGAACTGCGTCTTGCCGATCGCTCGCGTGGTCCTCCGGCCAGAGCAAGCGATCCTCGTGGACTGGGACGTGTATTTTAGGCACGCGCTGCATCACGAGCTCATGCACGCACTCGGTCCGGGCCTCATCCAGGTCAATGGCCAGGAGACCACGGTCCGGGCGCAGCTCAAGGATCTGGCTGGTGCCTTCGAGGAATGCAAGGCCGACCTTCTCGGTTATTGGTCGGTGCAATTCCTGGTCGACGCCAAGTACTACAGCCAGGACTGGCTCGACAAGGCGGCCGTCAGCTCGCTCGTCAACTTCTATCGAAGCGTTCGCTTCGGCACGGAAGAGGCCCACGGCAAGGGCGAGTTGATGATCTATAACTACCTGAAGGCCGACGGCGTTTACGATTACGATGCCGAGACGGGCGAGTACACGGTCAACACCGCCAAGTTCTTCCTCTCGGTGACGCGCATGGCCCAGGAGCTCATGATCATCCAGGCCAAGGGTGACTACGCGGGTGCCAAGGCGTTCGCGGATAAGTACGCCCTGGTCACGCCCGAGATGAAAGCCGTGGTCGAAAGGATCAACACTCATGGCGTGCCCGTAGATTTGCGGCCGATCTACGTCACCGCCGAACAGTTCCGGCTGTAGTTCTTCCCTCCGTTCGTTTTGCTAATCGGCTACATACACCCCGCCACCGTGGTTGGGTGTACGAAAGTCCACTCAGCCCATTTAAATGATAAAATTATTTGTCGTTTAAATGGGGTGGACTTACTTAATTAAAAATAAAGTCACTTGTAGAAATACGAGTGATTTTTATTATATAAATATGTAATACATTTTTGTTTGTAAAGAATTTGCTGCCAAAGGTAAAATGTGGTAATATCTCAATACTGAAGACAATTCGTGAAAAAACTGAAATCGCCAATCAATTCACCAAACCGCCCCTCCCCACCACCACCCAATTTTAAGCCTAGTTTTGGAAGTTGAAAAAAGTTAATTTTAAATAATAAATATAAATAAATAATATAATATATAAGTAAATAATAGTAATAA
>Ga0075914_130_pt1 | contig 11828 bp, 13 predicted proteins | sample RifGroA2_FD_68333 | JGI IMG/M metagenome (GOLD analysis project Ga0075914, IMG submission 68333) | Parcubacteria (Magasanikbacteria) bacterium GW2011_GWA2_37_8 | reverse complement strand
TTCATACAGTTGTTCACCTAGTTTGGGGGTTTTTTTGGAGGGTATTTTTACCTAGAATTGTCTTTAAAAAACGTCCGAACTTTTTCATAAATACAGCTCAACTGCCTTCTTAGTTCAGTGGCAGAACAGAGGTATCGTAAACCTCGGACGTCAGTTCGATTCTGACAGAAGGCTCTTTTTATCCCCAGCTTTTTATCATCGCTGTTTTTTTATTTTTTGATTTGTGCTATAATAAATTCGGCCTCGTATTTTCCTTTTGCATATTTGAATATTACTATGATTAAAATACACGGCGTAACCAAAATTTATACGGCCGATTCGGTGGCTTTACGTGATATTAACCTGCAAATCAAAGCTGGTGAATTTGTGTCCATTATCGGACAATCGGGTAGTGGTAAAACTACACTGGCAAAAATGTTAATTGCCGAAGAGCGTCCTAATAAAGGTAAAATCGAAATTGGGGATTGGGATATCACCAATATCGAAGGTGGTGAAATCCCATATTTGCGTCGTCAGATAGGCATGATTTTTCAAGACTACAAATTATTGCCAAAGAAAACTGTCTACGAAAATGTTGCTTTTGCACTAGAAGTAGCCGGAGAAAGCAACCACCGCATTCGTCAGGTAGTACCACAGTTGTTAGAAGTAGTTGGCTTGGGTGAACGCCAAGAACGTTATCCATATCAGCTGTCTGGTGGTGAACAACAGCGCGTAGCCATCGCACGGTCTTTGGCGCATCGTCCTAAAATTATTGTAGCCGACGAGCCAACAGGTAATTTAGACACTATCAATACTGCCGAGATTATTCAAATCCTAACAAAAATCAACGAATTTGGTACCACTATTGTTTTATTAACACATAATCGAGAAGTAGTTAATCATTTACGTCGTCGGGTAATTACTTTACACGAAGGCCAAATTACTATCGACCAAGAAGGTGGAAAATACGTTTTGTAGTTTATAATAAATTTTATATATGGTTTCATTGCTACGGGTTATAAAATTTTCTTTTCAAGATATCGGCCGTAATTTAGGTATGTCTTTTATGACAGTATTTATTTTGGTACTGATGCTTTTATCTATCAATACCCTGTGGTCGGTAGATGTATTAACCAGCGAAGCAGTTAAATTAGTAAAAGATCAAGTAAATGTCAGTATTTATTTTAATGCAGTGGCTTCCGACAAAGATGTAACCGAGATCAAAACTTATCTTGGTTCTTTTCCCGAAGTAATAGACGTTAATCTGCAAACTCGCGAACAAGTTTTGGCAAGTTTTCAAGAACGACACAAATTAAGCCCAGAAGTTTTGCAGGCTTTGCAAGAATTGGGTAGTAACCCATTTGGGCCAACTGTTGTTGTTAAAACACGCGAGCCTAAAGATTACAAAAAAATTATTGAGGCCATTAGCGTTCCAGAATACAAAGATTTAATCGAAGCTAAGAGTTTTGACGAACATCAAGATGCTATCGATAATATTCAAAATATTACCAACCGAATCGAAAAAATGGGGATGGGGCTAGCGGTTTTATTCGCAATAATTTCGTTCTTAATTATCTTTAATACCATTCGTGTGGCAATTCAAACCCATAGAATGGAAATCAGTATCAAACGTTTGGTAGGCGCCAGTAGTTGGTTTATCCGCGGGCCATATTTAATAGAGTCTTTGGTGTTTACTTTTACTAGTATGATTGTTTTGGTAATAGTATTATTTGTTTCCTTGCGTTTTGTCGATCCTTACCTGTCGGTGGTCTTTCCTAACGGCTTCTCCTTGACAAATTATTATAATTCGCATATCCTGTATGTGTTTGGGCTCCAAACCCTAGCAGTATTGGTTTTAACGGTTGTATCCAGTGCTTTGGCCATGAGGAAGCAGTTAAAGGTGTAACGCACACATTCGGGGATCGTCTAATGGCAGGACAGTACCCTTTGAAGGTACTTATCTTGGTTCGAATCCAAGTCCCCGAACAAATGGGTTGATTAATTCCTAATATAGTACATATGAACAGTGCATTAAAATCTCGCATTAAACATGCGAAGAAGAATACCAAAATTGGTAAAGAATTACGAAAGAAGACCAAGAAATTAAAATAATTTTAGTTTTTTGATAACTTGTAGAAACAAGGTTGCATTAACCTTGTTTTTTTGTTATACTAATTTTAGTTCCTTCAACAACCCAAAGGGGGGTAAAATCATGTCAACAAAAAAAGGATTGGTCAGCGGGAAAGTTAAAGACTCGCACAGCACGTACATCGAAGAAGCTACTTGGATGGTAGAAGCCGCTAAGAAGATAGCAAGCGTAAAGTCTGTCAACCCAGGCCGTATCGACGGCAAGGGTGGTAGCGTGATCCGAACGCTCAGAGTTATCTCGCAAAATGGCGGGTTACTACTGATCGTAAAAGGGTCAAACGCGAAACAAGAGCTCCATGTGTATGTAGAGAGCGGAACAGACATCTTGGCGATAGTACGCCAGCTCCAGGAAGTCTGGGAAAAGAAAGTGCCGGACGAAAAGAAGCGACGATTCATCGCGCCTGTTGCAGCCTAGTTATTTTGGCATGACAGTTTGTGGCTTTCGAAATTCGGGAGCCCTTTTCGTAAATAATGCTTAAAAAAGCAAATTTAAATAATTTTAAATTACTGTGGAAAATATCGAATTAAAATTTTTGGATAAGGTTTTCAAATTAACTTTGCGTGATGAGGCTGATGTTAGTGTGATGCGCGAAATTTTTAAGTTACGCGAATATCGACTAGCAGAAGAAACCATCAAATCCGCCAAAGATCCAATAATAGATGTTGGTGCACATGCGGGTTTTTTTAGTTTGTATGCCAGCGCGTTTAATTCTAATGTAAAAATTTTTGCTTTAGAACCAGAGCCAAAGAATTTTGATATTTTAGAAAAACATTTAAAAAACAACAAAATAAAAAATGTTTTGCCGTTGGCTGTAGCTTTGTCTAGTAAAAGCGGAAAACAAAAATTACATTTGTCCAAAGATAGCCATAATCATTATCTTTCTTCCGGAGAAGCTGTCGAAGAAACTATTATGGTTCCAACACAAGATCTAACTAATTTTTGTGAAAAAAATAAAATCAAAAATATTTCTTTGTTAAAATTAGATATCGAAGGAGGGGAGTACGATATTTTTCGGTCGCTATCAACAGAAAATTATGATATAATTAAATCAGTGGTTATGGAATATCATAATTATGATAAAAATAACCATACCGAAATTGTGCAATTATTGCGTGAGCATGGTTTTACAGTTCAAACCTTTCCTTCCAAATTTGATAAAAAATTAGGTTTTATTTTTGCCAGAAATAAACGAAATAACAATTAGTGTTTTATTGTTAATTTATGTATAAAAATGCTTGGATTGTAACCGTTGATATGGGCTACGGCCATCAGCGTGCCACCTATCCTTTGCGTAGTTTAGCACCAAACGGCAAAGTCATCTCTGCCAATAACTATGCTGGTATACCCAGCAAAGATCGCGCGATTTGGGAAAACTCGCGTAAATTTTATGAAATCGTTTCTCGCTTTAATAATATTCCGTGGATAGGGAAGTACTTGTTTAAAATTTACGATTATTTACAACGTATCCCAAATTTTTATCCACGACGTAATTTATCTAAACCAAATTTACAATTACGTGCTACTTATCGTTTAATAAGGGGTGGTTGGGGCAAACATTTGGTGGATTTGTTAAATACCAAAGACATTCCGTTAATCACTTCTTTTTTTGATGTTGCTTTTTTTGCTGAAGAACATAATTTTAGAAATGAAATTTATTGTCAGATTTGCGATGCCGATATTAGTCGGGGCTGGGTAGCGTTGTGTCCTCAAAAAAGTAGAATTAAATATTTGGCTCCTTGTCGCAGAGTAGTAGAACGTTTAAAGTTATATGGTGTTAAACCAGAAAATATTTTTTTAACCGGTTTTCCTTTGCCAGAAGAAAATTTAGGTGGTGAAAAATTACCAACCCTAAAATCTGATTTAGCCGAACGTTTGATTAATTTGGATCCGAAAAAGATGTACCGTCATAAATATAGTAAAACTGTAGAGCATTATTTGCGTGGAGTAGGTCATAGGGTGCATCACCATCCGTTAACTTTAACTTTTTTGGTAGGTGGCGCCGGAGCACAAAAAAGAATTGGTAATTATATCTTACTTAGTTTGCGTAAAAAATTGTTGGCTGGTGAAATCAATTTAAACTTAGTGGCCGGTGTACGAAATGATGTTTATCAAAGTTTTTTTAATCAAATAGTTAAATTAGGTTTAAAGAAATGTTTAGGAAAAAATATTGATATTATTTTTGCTACCGAAAAAGAAGAGTATTTTAAAGTATTTAGTGAGTCGCTACGTAAAACCGATATTGTGTGGACCAAGCCTAGTGAAATGGTGTTTTATTGCGCTTTGGGTTTGCCAATTATAATGTCGCCATCGGTTGGGGCACAAGAAGATTATAATCGTACTTGGTTAAAGACTATAGGTGCCGGTATAACGCAAAACGACCCTCGCTATGCGCACGAATGGTTGTTTGACTGGGTAAACAGTGGTTGGCTGGCCGAAGCCGCCATGGCAGGGTTTTTAGACGGTAGGCAATTTGGTATATACAACATCGAGGAGATAGTGCTTCGTGGCAGTAAGCACCCCGGGCACAACCATCAATTGTTGTAATTGCCTGCTATGCAATAAAGAGACTATTGACATTTTAGCTGGTTTTTTATATAATTATTTTGCTCTTTTAAAACATACAATTAAATTCCGGGGTAGCGCAGCGGTAGCGCAGTTGACTGTAAAAAAAATATTGCAGCTTTCTCAAGTAATTGAGATCGAAAAATAAGGTGAATTGCTGGAAGCCTAAAACAACCAAGTTATGGTAATCAGCAGCCAAGCCCTAAATATTTTAGGGAAGGTTCAGAGACTATCCTTAACAGGAGTACATTGTGAAAGCAGTGGAAGCGCCTTACTCCTTTGATGTAAATCAAAGGAAGATGATATAGTCCACGCTATTTGGAAACAAGTAGATAAGTGTAATCAATTGGTCGTGGGTTCGAATCCCACCCCCGGAGCCAAGACGAACGGAGCCTATATAAGGCTTCGTTTTTGTTGTAATCATAGCCAAATTTTTCCGGTTCTAACCTTGCCATTTCGTCGTTGTGTTTTTTTGTCATCAAATAAATTGGTATGGCTGTGAAGTTTTTTCATATGAAGACGGGGTATGTTGATTTATTGTACTAAAACATGGTAATATAGCCATATAATAAAATATATTTATGAAAAATTATTTTAAAGGAAAAAAACGTTACATTATTCTAACAATTTTGGCAATACCAATTGTCATTTTTTTTCTTTATATAATAATAATCGTATCAGCATTTGCGTTTGCGGATTGTAATTCAATAATTGCTAAACTAAATTTTCAAAATGAAAAGCATATTATTTTACATGAACAGACCTGTTTTGTAGACCCTGATGAAGATATTAATGGTGTGACGTGGAATTTTTATAAAGATGGGATATTCCACACAACACAAGTTGGAAGATTTATTGTGGGCACATATAATCAATACCCTGAGTATAAGAACGGCAGAAGTGATAATTTTTTTGGGCCTGATACAAAAATAACATTAGAACTTAATTCTGGTGATAAGTACTGTTATGTACCATATAAAAATACAATTGAACCATGGTCAGAAGATTGTACCTGGGAAGCAATGAGAAAAATACAAGTGAATACATCAACAAACTATAAAAATATCAAAAAAGAAATTCCATATAAGTATATGCCTGATGATGTTAATCAGGAACAAATTAAAAAAATTGAAGGAGGCGTTATTATGGACGATGCAAACGTCTATATATATAAAGAGATAGAGTACGGCTTTGGATATGTAAAGATAGAATCCGCAGATCCTACTACTTTCCAGTTTGTTGGTAATTGTAGCTGTTTTGGAATATATTGTTCTTATTATTTTAAAGATAAAAATTCAGTTTATTTAGATGGTGTAAAATCTGATATTGACACTAATACTTTTGAATATTACGGCTTATATGGATCATCGCCCGCTAGTTCATATGCCAAAGACAAAGATAAAGTCGTTTATGGATGCGGTACAGTCATCTCCAGAGCTGAGAGCAAAAGTTTTAAAGTCCTGAATAAAGGTTATGCAAAAGATGATAACCATGTATATCTTAACGGAGAGATTGTTGAGGGGGTTATTCCTAGCACTTTTGTACTTCCTGTTAACTAAATATCTATCTCAGTTCGAACATAGTCCGCGACCCCGAGCTCCTAAAATAATGGCTTAAATATGCCATTATTTTTTATACCCAAGTGGGACGGTAGAACTTGTATAATTTAAAAAAAATACATTGACCTTAAAAAATAATAGTAATATAATAGATTGTGTAACAACCTCGGACAAACAGATGGCAAAGACGCGTTTGCACGCAGCTCTCCAAGAGGAACGGGGGAAGAATCCGTGCGCCACCATCGTGCGCGACAAGGACGGCACCGCGTGGTTCGCAAGGATCAGCTTCATTTGCGGAGTCCCGCTCGGCACGCAGTTCTCGCGTCGCAAGATTCGTCAGGCTACAAGCGCGCTCGCGAAGGAGGCGCTCAAGCGCTGAATGGGCGTATCTTGCGTCCAACGAGTTGTTGCCACTGGATGCCGCAACTCGTTTTACTCTCAAATCTTGAGATTAGAACGAGGAGGATTTATTGGCATCCAGTGAAAATAACAAAATACCTGAAATGGTATTTTGTTTTATAAAATATATAGTGTAACGCACGGTGGGGTAAATTATATTGTTACTCTCAAATCTGGTATATAAACAAATTCACTCTGCTTTTGTAAAATAGTTCTAACATCCTGCACGATGCGGAGCAAAACCAAAAATCGCCAAGTCAGGCGATTTTTGCTATAATATAACTTGTGTTTAATAATTTAAAATAATATGTTTATAAAACTTTACGCCATAGCGTTGCCGATATTTTTTGCTATAGATATGATCTGGCTTAGACTAATCGCTAAAAATTTTTATCAATCACAAATCGGTGCACTTATCAGGCCTGATGTAAATTGGATCGCAGCAATTATCTTTTATTTAATTTTTGTTGCTGGTCTAGTGGTTTTTGTTATCATGCCAGCTGTAGATAAGGGGATATGGACACAAACACTTTTTCTCGGCGCACTATTTGGGCTTGTTTGTTATGCTACCTACGACCTAACAAACTTAGCAGTTGCCAAAAATTGGCCACTTTTAGTAACCATAATTGACTTAATTTGGGGTGCGGTATTAGCAGCGTTGGTTTCAACTGCAACCTATCTGATCGCTACTAAAACTGGAAACATATTCTATAGATAAAAAATATGCGTATATGGGATATACATCCAAAACACTTGTGTCGCAAACATTTGCTTGCTGAACATCGCGAACTTCATGGGCTTTGGAATATTTTAACAAAGCATAAAGGTAAAGGTGGATATTCACATCATCCAGAAACTTTGCGTTGGGTTGGTAAACAAAAAGCGCTTTATTTAAGACATGAAGCGTTGGTTAAAGAATTTATTTATCGAGGGTATAATCATTACACTCCACTTAATAAAAAATTAGCAACCGGATCGGGTAGTCAGAGTGTTTTTATTAATCTTATCAAAGAACAAAAAATAATACTTAAAAACAAACCTTGCGATTGTTTTTTGCATTAGGTGTAGTATTAGTTTAAACATTGTTCGAAACTTCGGAGTATAAAAAATAGAGCATTTTGCTCTATTTTTATTTATACTTAAAAAAGAATTGTCTCTAGTTTATTTTTTACCTTATCACAACCGTTTCTATACTATAAATCCCTTTTACTGAGTAATGATCAGAAAAATTAATATCCTTACCATTGGGAAGATAAGGGTCGCGCATTATATAATTACCTTTCTGACCGCTAACCAATACCACAGTTTTCATCAAAAAAGCAGGATAGTAAGAGGCAAAATTATCTGGATTAGCATTTATGCTTGCTGGAGTGATGTTTTGGTATCCATAATGTGTTATAACCATTGCCACTGCTGTTACTAGGCAACCATCGCTTGCTAATGTGTATTCTGTTCCGTTTAAAGATTGAGCGCCCCAAGAAGAATCTCGTTGATTATAATAACACCCCCAGCTATCACAAATAGTTTGGTTGCCTAGCAGCTTGGCGCCCCCAGCATTTTTAGTAAAGTCGGAAAAACTTTTTAGTTGTGCTTTTGCGTTAGCTAATAATTTTTGATAATTTGCTTCATTATTTTTGGTTTCAGCAAGTAATTGTTTCTTGGCTTTAACCGTAGATGCTAAAGATTGTCGTTGTACTGCCAACGCCTTGTTTTGAATTGCTAGCGCTTCTTTTTTTTGTTCTGTCGCGTTCTGTCGATTTGTTAAATTCTTTTTTTCTGTCTGCAAATTACGTAGATTTTTTTGAAAAACATTTTGTAGCTGTAAATTATCCCCAACATTTTGCCAAAAATTAGCAAATCCGCCAATAGCTAAAAGCTGGGCAACAATAGGTTCTCCTTCAGATTGGTTGATCTCACGTAAAGAGCGGGCCAAATCATCTTTATATGCCAAAATCATATCTTTGGCATTGTTTATTTGGCTACCAAGCTGTTTAATCTGTAGTTCGGTTGCTTTAATCTGATTTTGAGTAGCCGTAACTTGAGTTTCTACTTTTTTTCTTTGTAAATCCAGACTGCTAACGGCCGATTGTAAGGTTTTCTTTTCTGCACCAGTTTCGTTAAGTTTAGTTTGGTAATTAGCAATTTGTTGATTTAAAATACTGATCTGTTGGTTGGCGGCATCAATTTGAGCCTGTAAATCATCGGCAGCAAAAACTGGCTTAATAAAGACAAATAAAGTTAAATAAACAAATAATAAAAAGGCTAATTTTGATAAAATTTTTTTCATATTTATATTTTAGCATATTTTTGTTTGTTTTTCTAATTAATAACACTTGCGAACAATTCGCAATTGTGTTATTATGTTTATATATGGAAAAGCTTAAGAAACAATTAGTTAAAGCCGGCTATAAGATGACCGCTCCAAGAATAGCGGTATTGGAAGAGTTGTCTGTCTCGCGTCATCCTATTTCTGTTCGTAATCTACATAAAAAAATAAAAGCTGTTAATCGCGCTTCTGTTTATCGTACCCTAAATTTACTCGAAGAATCGCATTTGGTAAATGTTGAAGTAATTGGAAAAGAAAAGCTGTATTGTTTGGCCAATGTTCCTCATCATCATATTATTTGCAAACAATGCGGGTATATGGAAGAAATAAAATGTAATCATAATTTTGGCTATTTTAAAAATTTTTCAAACATACATCACCAGTTAACACTAACTGGAGTATGCAACAAATGTGCTAAATAATATGTACAAAAAAATTATTTGGGGAGGAATATTTTCTTTTTTGTTTGTTGGGATTTTATTTTTATCTGGCTGTACTTTTAATCAAGGTAACACAAGTATTAAAAATACCGAAAAAATAAAGGTTGCGGCTACTATTTTTCCGCTTTACGATATTGTAAGAATAGTAGGAGGAGAAAAAATTGATCCAATTTTAATTTTACCTCCCGTAATTGGGCAAAAAATATAGTTAATGTTATGGATGGTGTGCAAACGGTTGAATTAAATCAATCTTTGCAGCTTAAACAGTTTGGTTTATCTAATTCCAATCATATTAGCCTAGACGAGCCGGCACCAGGTGATATTCGTGCTAATATGGATCCTCACACATGGTTAGATCCTAATAACGCTGTAATGATAGCTAAAAAAGTCGCTATTTATTTAGGTGAGGTTGATTCTATAAACAAAATTTATTACGAAACTAATGCGCAAAATTTTATCCAGAATTTGCAAAATAAAGATAAAGAATGGCAAGATAAGATGCAAAATTTAACCAAAAAAGAATTGGTGGTTTTTCATGATGCGTGGGGTTATTTTGCTGATCATTTTGGTCTCCATATTGCTGGTGCCTTCGAGCCTTTTCCGGGCAAAAGTCCTACTCCACAATATTTAATTAACCTTCAAACTATAATTAAAAAAAATAACATTAAGGCTTTGTTTGTAGAACCACAGTTATCCAAAGAAGCGATCAATACTTTTGCCAATGATTTAAAAGTGAAAGTTGATATTTTAGATCCGTTGGGTGGTATTGGTGAGCGAGATAGTTATATCAGTATGATTGATTTTAATATTAGTAATATTTACGAGGTGTTGAAGTAAGGTAAATTTAGTAGTATAATATTAGAAATGACTATTTTGTTTTAGAAGCAAAGTCAGTTATCTATATATGAACCAACCTATAATAGTAGTAAAAAATTTAACATATAAATTTGGTAATTTTGTTGCTTTAGACAACATTAATTTTGTGGTTGAAGAAGGCGATATGGCAGCAATTATTGGTCCAAATGGTTCTGGTAAAACAACACTACTTAAAAATATTATTGGAGTTTACGAGCCCGCTACCGGAAACGTAAAAATTTTTAACAAGCAGCCTCGTCAGGTGGTAAGAAGTATTGGTTATGTTCCGCAAAAATTTGAATTTGATCACGACGTGCCTATTACTGTTTACGAATTTATGGCATTAGAAAAATGTAGAGAAACAAAACATAGTTGTACCAATATTATACGAGCTCTTAAAGAAGTTGGTTTAAATAATATAGAAAAAAATAAATTAGGAGAATTATCGGGCGGTCAATTTCAGCGTGTTATGATTGCTAAAGCGCTTTTGCACGAAAAAGCCATTCTAATTTTTGACGAACCTTCTACCGGGATAGATATTGCCGGTGAGCAAACGATTTATGATTTAATCGAAAAAATAAATAAAGAACGCGGCACTACTTGTTTAATTGTTTCGCACGAACTTAATGTGGTAAATAAATACGCTAACAAAGTTATTTGTTTAAATAAAAAAATGATTTGTTCTGGTACTCCCGAAACAGTAATTACCCCAAAAAATCTTAAGAAGCTCTATGGCATTGGTGCCGGGCTGTATCACACCCACTAATATGTTAGAAGCTTTGCAATATCCGTTTATGATACGAGCGCTTGTCTCGGGAATTTTTATTGCGATACTGTTAGGTTGGTTGGGTACTTTTGTGGTAACCCGTAAAATGAGTTTAATTGGTGATGGTATTGCCCATGCTTCTTTGGCTGGTATTGCCTTTGCTCTTCTTTTGGGTTGGGCACCAATTCCAGTGGCGATAATTTTATCAATAATTATTGCAATCTTTATTTATTTTTTAGAAAAAAAGACAAAAATTTCTAGTGATATGGCCATCGCAGTCGTGTTTACTACTGGTATGGCTATCGGTATAATTTTATTACATTTTTATCAAGGTTATCAACCAGAATTAGTTAGTTACTTGTTTGGCAATATTTTAACGATTAATACCTACGACCTGTGGAATATTATTTTTGTGGGTTCAATAATTTTGATTTGTTTATTTATTTTTTATCGTAAAATATTATTTAGCACCTTTGATCCGATAGGGGCGTATTTGTCTGGTATAAAACCTTGGATATATGATCTAGTTTTGTATATATCTACTGCCGTCGCCATTATTTTAAGTATCAAACTTATTGGTATTATTCTTGTTAGTGCTTTATTGGTAACACCAAGCGCTATTGCCAAATTATTTTCGAAATCGTTTAAACACTTTACAGTTCTGGCTATTTTAATTTCAGCTGCTATAGTTTTTATAGGATTGATGGTTTCTTATTATCTAGATCTTCCTTCTGGCGCCACCGTTGTTTTAACTGGAACATTGTTATTTTTATTAAGTTTTGGGCTATCGTTT
>Ga0075914_132_pt1 | contig 17601 bp, 13 predicted proteins | sample RifGroA2_FD_68333 | JGI IMG/M metagenome (GOLD analysis project Ga0075914, IMG submission 68333) | Parcubacteria (Magasanikbacteria) bacterium GW2011_GWA2_37_8 | reverse complement strand
TGGCATTTTTTTGCCATAAGATTTGTCTGTTCTTTAATTATAGCATTCTATTAAAATTAATACAAAACACTAGGTCGGTAATTATTGACCTAGTGTTTCAATTCGATTTAGTACCGCCAAGGGGAATCGAACCCCTATTTCCGCCTTGAGAAGGCGAAGTCCTAGCCGTTAGACGATGGCGGCGTATTTATACAGGATTATATTCATTTTTTTGCTAAAAGTCAAGATTTGCCCTCCTTGTTTCCAACACTTTTGCACTTTTGGCTTCTGCAAAAGTTTCATTACCTACCCCAACTTTTCCCAATTCTTCCCACTCTTGATCTAACAATCCACCAGCAGGATGGGTAATTCGAATCACACCTTCAGCTACACCATGCCCATATTTACCTTCGCTCGACCACGCCCGAGCATGCGCATATTTTATAACCCCATTGTTATTTTCGGTAATTAATAAAATATGATTATGTTTGGTTGGTATACTTACTTCAAGAATCACAATTACATCCCCTGCTTCGACTTCTTGCCAATTAATTTTTTTTGTGTTTAAATCATTCGCCCAAATTCGTACACCAATATTTTCGATTGGACGAATTTTGGAAATTAGCCAACGTAAAAATCTTTTTGGTGAAACAATAAAAAATTTACGAGCAATATCGATATTTTTTGTTTCTTTAAAATGAGCTCGTAAAATTTGGGTAACAAAACCAGAACATTCAACTCCTAAATTATGATCAACTAAAAATTTACGGATTTGTTCTGGGGTAACTTTTTCGCCAGTATGTTCGTTATGCAAACAACAATGTCCGCCTTTATCAAACAATCCGGCATGATATTGCAAAGAAATAATTTTGGCTTCTTCAACAATTTCTTCTGGTTTGCCTTTGCCGGTTAATACTTTAAGCTGAGCACGTTGTTTTAAACGAGCATTATTAAAATACGGACAACGGACACCAGTGATTCCAGTGAAAGGCAAATTTAAATAATCGTACAAAATTTTCTGGGCTTGAGGAGAGAGCATAATTTGAAAATATCTAATTTCTAATTACTAATACCTAATAAAATTTATAACGACAAAATTATAATAAATTATATTTTTTTATCAGGATGTTTTTTAATTCAATGGGTAATAAATTTGTTTTTGCCAATTTTTTAAGTGGGATCCATTCTAGAATATATGAATTATCTGGTGAATGGCGTTCTAGTTCTTCTCCGCCCAACTTTGCTTCACCTTTAACAGCAGAACAAAAATAATAATATTCTGGTCGACCACTAGGTGAAACTACGATTGGTTTTTGATTATCAAGTTTAACAATAAGCCCAGTTTCTTCTTCTACTTCTCGTTTGGCAGCTGTTTTAATACTTTCTCCTGTTTCTACAGTACCACCAAGCAAACAATAAAAATCGTGACCAAAACGATGGCGTTTAAATAATAAAATAAAATCATCTTTTATAACAATTGCACCAGATCGCACTGCATTCCATTTTTTGACTTGAACAGCTGTTAAAGCAAAGAATGTTGCCAATTCACCGTTCTTATTAGTAATATTATGTTTAAACATAATACCCTCTTTACTTTGCAACCGAATCCAATCTTTTTCGATTTCTTTATTATCATACAAGTACACTCCCCAACCCTCAGTTTGAAATTTTTGGATATTGTAATTTAACAATTTTTGATCAATCACTTTTTCTACTAGCACTATTTTCTGTACAATTTGAGCACCTGTTTTAATAGAAATTATTTTTTCATTTTTATATCTCTCTCCCAAAAGCGATAACAAATGCGCCTGGAAAACAGATAAGGAGTAAGGAGTAAGGAGTAAGGAATCTTTTTTATTTATTCCTTTTTCCTTATTCCTTTTTCCTTGTAAATCACTTTCATAACTCGTACTCGCTGGTTGACGGGCGTTGATTTCGATTAAATATAGTTTGCCAGTGTTTTCATTCATTATTACATCTATCCCAAACAAACCTTTCCAACCACTTTTAACCAAACGTTCACCAATATCAGTAGCCATTTTTTGATATTCTTTAATTTGTTTGGCTGACAAAATTTTGTGCGGCAATTCCCAATCATTACCCACAGTGGCAAACGGTAAGTTGGTAAAAGGTTTGAGCCCAGTAATTTGATAACTAATATTGCCGAGCAATACTTTTTTACCCCAAACGATATTATTATTGGTAAACGCTGGCCCAGATACAAACTTGGTAATACGCACTTCACGATTAGGAAATTTTTTCTGAATTTCGATTAGTTGTTTTTTTGATTCAATTAAAATTGTACCACTACCAGTATGCGCGCGATTAAATTGTAAGATAAATGATTCACCCGAAAATTTAACTTGGCTACACAGCAATATTTTGTGCGGTGGTAAATATTTTTTTAATGGACCCAACCACTTAACTTGAGAAATTTTTTCTTCTACTTGATTAGCTATTTCGGCTGCAGGATTTAACAAATTCCAATTGTTATCTTTACAAATTTTTTCGATTTGGGTAGTAGGTTTAAAAACCAAAATATTTTTATAATTGTCATTTCGACCAGAGCGTAGCGAAGCGGAGACCAAGGGTACTCCGAGGAGTGAATCCCTTTCACGATTGTTAAGGGATCCCTCAACTGACGTTCGGGATGACAAGCCGTTGATGAATTTTTTTGCTTGGGGGTGGATTAATAATTCTCTGGTATCCAAAATCCGATCGGACTTAATTAGTAACACATTTTTTTGTCCACCGACCAAACGCTTGGCAAATTGTGAAAAATTTGCGATAATGTAGTAGTCTTTTGTATCTAAGGGCAATCCTAAAGCCCGCTCTAGGTCGCGCGTAACATAAATAATGGATTGTGGTAATTTGAAAGACATAACAGAACAATTATATTAGAAAATAACGATTTTGGCAATCTTATGAATGATTTATATCAACAACTTAAAAATTTTGGCCATGTTAAAAATAACGTAGCATTATCTAAATACAGCACTTTTAAAGTTGGCGGACCAGCACAATTTTTAGTTGAAGTTACTGAAAATTATCAAATTATTAAATTATTAAATTATTTAAATGAATACGGAGCGGAATATTATATACTAGGTAGCGGTAGTAATATTTTGTTTCCAGATGAAGGATTGGAGAAGGTGGTGATAAAAATGCAAAATGGAAATCTCAAAATGGAAAATGAAAATGAAATTATAGCGGAAGCTGGGGTGCAGTTAGGGGCGGTGGTAAATTTGGCTGCTAAAGAAGGGTTGTCGGGAATGGAATGGGCAGTGGGAATTCCGGGGACAATCGGTGGGGCGGTGCGGGGTAACGCTGGAGCGATGGGAAAAGAAACTAGCAATGTTGTATCAACTATAAAAATTTGGCGCAATGGCGAAATTTTAGATATACCAAAAGAAGAATGCAGTTTTGGTTATCGTGAAAGCATGTTTAAGAACTCGACCGACGTAATTTTATCAGCCACTTTTATCTTAACCCCAGCCGATAAAAAAGATATTATGGCTAGCATGCAAAAATACTTAGGGCAACGCACCGGACGCTATCCCCATTTCCCATCTGCTGGCAGTTTTTTCAAAAATATTGATATAAAAAATTGGCCAGGAGATATAAATAAGTTGCCCGAGATTTTTCGTGAACGCGGCAAAATTCCAGTGGGTTGGCTAGTAGAACAAGTAGAAATGAAGGGTTACACCGTGGGCGGAGCTAAAGTATCAGATGAACATGGTAATTTTATTGTTAACTTTAATAATGCCACCAAAGCAGATGTATTGACAGTAGTTGAAGCCGTACAAACAAAGGTGTATAATAAATTTAGGATAGCACTCGAAAGTGAAGTGGAGATTGTGAGATAAAGGAAAAAGGAATAAGGAAAAAGGAATAAGGAAAAACAAAAATTTTCCTTACTCCTTACTCTTTATTCCTTAAATCACAATTATGCAAGTTCTAATAAACGGCAAGGGTATCGAATTAACCGAGGCTATCAAAAATTACACCGAAAAAAAGATTGGCGCTTTAGAAAAATTTTATGGCAAAATTATCCGCGCTGATGTTACCGTAGGAATGGAAAACCACCATCATTTAAAAGGAAAAATCTTTGTTTGTGAATGTAAATTAGAAGTTCCTGGTAAAAATCTTTTTGCCTCTAAAAGTGAGAAAACTTTGTACAAAGCAATCGATAAAATACGTGATTACCTAGAAGCAGAATTAATGAAACGTAAAGAAACCTCAGAAAAAAAAGATAAAAAAGATAGAAAATTGGTAAGGGCGAGTAAAGAATATGGGGTCTAGACTAAAATATCTACTACTAAAAAACTTGCCAGTCATTACTGTTTTGACTGGCTCTTTTTTAATTACTGCTGGCTGGCAGTGGTATCATTACCCGCACAAACCACATCTAAAATTTGTTTTAGCTTCTTTAGCAGTGTGGGTATTGATAACTATATTTTATAAACTAGGTAAAAAACTCTTCCTATTTTTAACCAAAAAATTTAATCGCCACAATTTTTGGTATAACGATTTTGCGACATTACTTGATAAAATATTTTTTACTTTTTCTTTATTCTTTTTGGTTTTATTTTTAAAAGACGAAGTATTAAGTTTGAGTTATTTTACGATTGTATTAATTTTATTTTTTTATCATTTACATACTATTTTTAAAAAGCACCCTGGCCACCAACCTTGGATCATTGTTAACCGCAACATCGCTATCTTTACAATTACTTTTTTCTTATTAAATAGTAGTTACCAATTTTTAGCTAGACGATATTATATATTAGACCCCGAAGCTAACATTGACAGTATTGTTTTATTTCGCGCTTTAGCAATGACTTTATTTTGGTTATTTGGACTATCAATCGGTGGTACTATTTTTACTATCACCAAAAACTGGTGGCGCTATATTTGGACAGGATTATGGGTAATATTTTTTATAACAACACAAATTTTTTGGATAGCTAATATTGGTATATTATATTTCTCTGGGCTTTATTTAAGCCCTGTTATGTTACAACACACCGCTGGTGGCGGAAACGTAATCTGGAATTGGCTTACTTTTATTTTAATTGTCAGCTCTGGGGCTAGTCTAATCTTTTTTGGTTGGCGTGGTTGGTGCTGGGCTCGCGCTCACCATATTTTAAACAATCACGCTTGGCGATTTTATTACACAATTATAATCGTTACCACCATTAGTTCATTTTTAATTTTTACCTCTTTCAAAACTGCACCCGAATTTAGAGTTGCTAAAAATTTTTATAACTACTTTACTAATCAAACTTCCCCACCAATTATCCTCGATCCAGTCATACAAAACAAATTACACCGCTTTGGTTTGAATTATAATCTTGATGAATTTTACGTCAGCCACCACAACCAAATATTTACCCCAACAAACACAATAAAATTGTTACCAGATAAATTTAAAATCAATAAACTAAATATTTTAATTGTTTTTCTTGAATCATTTTCATCACGTTTAACTAGCGTGTATAATAACAAATACCCAGGGTTAACTCCTGGGCTCGAAAATTTTGCTGCCAATCCCCACACTACTATTTTTAAAAATTATTATAACGCTTCTACACCTACAATTACTGGCCTTATGTCTGGGCTATGTTCTTTTTTACCACCTACGGGAAATACCGAAATCGAAACAAACAAAAGAATCCAGAGCCACCATTTACTATGCCTGCCCCAAATTTTAAAAAACAACGGATACCAAAATACTTCATACATTACAGCTGTAGAAAAAGAATTCTCTCACAAAGACAGTTTGTTTGGCAGCATGGGTGTAGATAATATTTTTGGTACAGAAGAATTAAAAAAATATATTTCAGGCGTTCCTTTGGCTTGGGGATATTCGGATCACCAAATGTTTCCGGCAACGGCCAATTTTATGGATAATGCCAAACAACCGTTTTTAATAATGTTATCAACGGTTGATACTCACCCGCCATTTAATATCGCTAAAGATATGATAAATTATGGTGATGGAACCAACCCAGTTTTAAATTCCATACATACCACCGATAACGCTTTTGATAAATTTTGGCAAAATTTTGTTTCTTCGTCATTTTATCAAAACACTATTGTTATCGCGGTGGCCGATCACGCTATCTTCCCAACTGCCGTTGATAAAAATTTAAATCCAGAAATTAAAAAACTCACCTTTTACGATGAAAACACTTTTTTAATGTATATACCGGATAGCACTTTACCAAAAACAATCGACACATACTCTTCTAGTTTAGATTTTGCACCATCGCTACTACAATTATTAAACATAAATACTGCCAACGCATTTGAAGGGCACTCGATTTTTGATGATCGAAAACTATACCCCAATTTAATTGGCATGCACGAGTTTGGTTTATACACTAACCAACTTGATCAAAATGGCAAAAGAATGATAGATTATAATCTGCCGACACAAATAAAATGTGACGACAAAGAAATCTCTGAATCAAATGGTCCATTAACTTTGTGTGAATTTTTACAATTTTTTATTTAAATATTAAAAATTAAAAATTCGTCTATGTACAATCCTTTAAATTCAGAAGACTTAGAAAAACTAAAATCAACCCAACCAGAACGTTTTTCTAACCCTCTCAAAACTGGCAAATATTTAAATTTACAAAAACTGGAATTAGCTAATTTGGACGGAATCGACATTCCCCGTTTAGAAAAATTAGCTAACATTATGCGTGGGTTAATTTTTGCTACTGTTGAAGCTGGCCAATCTGGCCACCCAGGCGGATCTTCTTCTAAAGTCGAACAAACAATCGCCCTCACTTTGGGCGGCGCTTTAGCTTTTAAACCACTTGATCCAAAAAACGTTGGCCGTGACCGTGTAATTTGGAGCGCAGGGCATTGCACTCCCGCTTTGTTTTCTTTAAATGCTTTACTTTACGAATCACTCCGTCGTGTTGGCCGACAATTTTCTTCTGCAGTTGTTAAAACAATTTTTCCCGAAGATTTAATTCGTTTTCGTCGTATTGATGGACCAACTGGACATGTAGAAAGCTACTACCCATTAGCCGATACTTGCACCGGCCCCTCTGGTCATGGTTTTTCTGGTGCTGGTGGCATGGCTATAAGTCATTTGTCATGTGGATTACCAACTAAATTTTGGGTGTTTATGGGTGATGCCGAAAGCGAAGAGGGTATGACGTATGAAGCACGTAATATTTTGGCATCGGTTGGTGCAAAAAATTTAGTAGTGAGTTTGGATTACAATCACTACGGAATTGATGGCGATATTAATGAAGTAATTTCTTCCGACTATATTAATCACTGGTTAGGTTTAGGTTGGAATGTAATAGAAGTTGACGGCCATAATATTTTGGAATTAATTTATGCATATCGTTTGGCTGCTGGGAATAATCCCGCCCAAGGCGTGTCCGTCTTTGGCGGAAATTCTCCTACTGTGGTTTTAGCTCATGGAATAAAAGGAAAAAATTATGGCACCAAAGAAAATACCGCCGACTCGCATGGCACGCCAGCTAAACACGAAGAATACGTCGACATTATGAAAGCGCTTGGATTTGATATTGCTGGCGAATTAGGCAAACCGATGCTTGATATTGAAACTGTTTTAGAAAATTTAGATGAAACAGATACCGAATATGTAAACACCCGATTAGAAATAGCTGCCGAAAATATTTTACCCGAAACAAAATTAGAACAAATATTACAAAAAACTTTGACAAATCGACCACTTGTAAATCCCCTATCAATTAAACGACCAAAAAAATTACCACCAGAATTAACTTTTGCGCCTGGCGAAAAAATAGCTACCCGCAAAGCCGCTGGTGCCTGGTTTGAATGGCTGATGAAACAAACAGCTTTCTTTTATGCTGGTGCTGGTGATTTGAGTAAATCGGTTTTAACTGGTGGTGCCGAAAAAGTTTACGGCGTTATTAATCGATCCAACCCTACTGGCCGTGGTATTCGTTTTGGTATTGCCGAACAAAATATGGCAATGATGAGCGCCACTTTAACTCAAGATATTTTGCCTGGTAGTTTTCGGCCAATTTCGGTATTTGGTACCTACGCTGTTTTTTCTACAATGATTGGAAATTGTGTTCGTTTAAGTTTGATTGCTAATAAATTAAACCCAGAACATAAAGGTTTTTTTATTATGTTAGCATCGCATGACGGCCCAGAAACCGGCGAAGATGGTCCTACCCACCAAGGTTTGTATTGGATGAGTTTATATGGTGCTATGCCAGGAATAAAAGTATACAAACCAATGGATGCCGCCGAAACTATTGAAATGCTTTTTTATGCTTTAGAAAAAGGCGAACCCATCGCCCTGTCGCTTCTCCGACCAGATACACCGATGGTAAACAGAAGCATTGGTAATTCTAAACCAGAAGATGCAGTGAATGGGGCGTATATTTTTTATGAATCTAAGGATAAAGGAGTAAGGAGTAAGGAAAAAACAGTGTTGGTGATTTCCGGGGTGAATTTGCTACTAAACGTAATGCAAATTTTACCAGAATTAGAAAAAACACACAGTGTAAAAATTATTAATGTTACTTCGCCACAATTATTTGAAGAATTACGAAAAACTGATCCAGAAAAAGCAGAAGAAATTTTTTCTGACGAAGATAGAAAAAACGCAATTACACTACACAACGGTTGGAAAGGATTTTTGGCACCATTTTTACTTCCAGCTGATCACGAAAAACGAGCGATTGGCATTGACACCTATTTAAAATCTGGAAATGTAGAAGAAATGTACGATTTGGCGGGATTAACCCCTAATGATTTGCTGAAAAAAATTAATTCTATATGAACCAGAACCTTCCAAAGTTCCTGCTCGACAAAAATTTAATTCCCAATGTCGAAATCAACCCTGATTTAAATTTTTTAGGTACCGAAACTGCTTTTGGTTTTGGTGCTGAGGTAATCGCAGTAGAAAATTCTAAAAAATTTCCACAAATTTACAAGTTCCATGTGGGTGATACTGGCCCTACTACTCCCGAACCAATTATTAACACTGCTATTCAAGCGCTTAAAGATAAACAAACTAAATATGGACATTATTTAGGCTACCTTCAAGTACGACAAAACATTGCTAACTATTGGAGCGAAACACGCGGAGTAAAAATAAAACCCGAAAATATTTTACTCGAACCTGCTGGTAAATCAGTTATTGAAATGGCTTTACAAACTTTAATTACTCCTGATGACAAAATTATTGTGCCAGATCCAAGCTACCCAGTTTATGAATCTCTAGCCGAATTTTACCATCACGGGCAAATTTTACATTGGCAAGCATACAAAGATCCTGAAAAACAAAACCTAAAATTTCGTATAGAAGATTTAGAAAAACTATTTGAAAAAAATCAAAATATCAAACTGTTGATTATTAACACTCCCCAAAATCCAACTGGCATGATGCTTGATCGAGAAATTTTAGAACAGGTGGCAGAATTGGTGAAAAAATATAAATTTTTTGTATTGTTTGATGATATTTATGACCAAATTACTTTTGGCGGACGCAAACATTTTAGTTTTCTTTCTATACCTGGAATGCTTGATTATACTGTAAACTTGAACGGCTTTTCCAAAAATTATGCCATGACTGGCTGGCGCCTGGGATTTATAGTAGCACCCGCGTGGTTAATCGAAATTTTTGGTCGAATGGCAATTAACAAATGGAGCAATGTTAACAAAGTACAGCAAATTGTAGCTGGAGCAATTTATGGTGATGTTGATTTGGACGGGCACCACTATCCAAGCATAAAAGATAAGGTGCAAAAAATTATTAACCAAGATTTTGTTGAATATGAAAAAAAGGGTGGATTTGTATCTGAAGCATTAAACTTATTAAAACCCTATGCGGTTTGCAATGAAGCCGAAGGCGCATTTTACCTTTTTCCTTGTTTCCAAAAAATTCTAGATTTGCCTTATGTAAAAAATGAATTAAAAATTAAAAATGATGTTGAATTGCGAAACTGGTTTTTGCACGAGAAAGGTGTCGCGGTTTTGGCTGGGTCAGATTTTGGACAAATGGGCCGTAAACATATTCGTTTTTCTTATGCTGAAGACCGCGAAAAACACATTATCCCGGGTATTAAACATATTTTAAAAACAATACTAGAATTGATAAAAAAATCAAATATCACTCCACCATTTGAGGTTGACGAAGTTGATAACAAAGTTGGAGAATTGATTAAGAAGTATTTTGATTAGTGATTAAACTAGCAATTAACAATTAGCAAAGAACAACTGGCGAGTGCTAGTTGTTTTTTAATACTTTGTGCACTTTTATACATTGACATTTTTAATATTTTTTGCTTAAATAACAACAGATTATCCGCGTGTGAAGGCAGCCTTTTGGCTGTATCCCATGCGGTTTAATAAGTTCCTTATCAACGCAACCCTGTTTTGGGTTGCTTAAACTTGTTCGTTCGCAACTGGTACTTGCGGACGATTTGGTTTTTTGTAGAAAAAAAACGTGCGTTGATGCCTCGATTGAATTCGAGGATGAAAGAAAAAAAGATGAGCGACACCAAGAAGAAATCGGCAAAGGAATTCCTGGGTGAAGCGTTCGGGGAGACCGCCGACACGTTCAAGGCCTTCGCGAAGGCGCCGCGCGCCCTGTGGGGCGTGAACGTTTCATACTTCCTCGAGGGCTTCGTCTACTTCGGCATCCTGGGCTACCTGGCCATGTTCTTCAACGAGAACGTTGGCCTGTCCGACCAAGCCGCCGGCGTCATGGTGGGCGTGCTCACCTGGGGCATCACGTTCAGCATGTTCCTGTTCGGCGGGCTGGCCGACAAGTGGGGCGTGCGCACCGCACTGATCCTGGCCCTCGTGCTCATGCTGATCGGCCGCGCCATCATCTCGGCTGGGCCGGCACTTGGCCTCGCGCCCGACGGCCTGTGGTCGACCATACACCTGATGACGCTGGCCGGCATTTTCTTCATCGTGCTGGGTTACGGCATGTATCAGCCCGCTGCCTACGCCGCTGTGCGCCAGATGGCTACACCTGCCCAAGCAACCATGGGCTACGCCATGCTGTATGCGCTCATGAACCTGGGCGGCTGGCTGCCCTCGTTCTTCTCGCCGGTGCGCAAGGCCGTCGGCATCGGTGGAGCTTTCTGGGTCTTTACCGCGTTCACGGTACTAGGCCTCGTGCTCACCACCATCATCCTCAACAAGAGGGTCGTGGCGACGGCGCTGGCCAGTGCGAAAAAGGCCAAGGAAGAGGCGGACGCTGCTGCTGATAAAAAAGAAGAGGCCGCGGCGGTGAAACCTTCAGACATGTTCATCAAGAAAAAATCATCATTCGTGACGTGGTTGAAGAACCACCCCCTGGCCGACGGCCGCTTCGCATTCTTCATCTTCTGCCTCATCCCCGTGCAGACCCTCTTCGCCCACAATTGGCTCACGCTGCCCATGTACGTCGCGCGTGGCTTCGCGGGCACGGCCATCGGCGACAACTTCGAGTTCACGGTCAACCTGAACCCGCTCCTGATCTTCATCCTGGTGCCCATCGTGGCTGCACTTACCCAGCGCGCCAAGGTCTACACCATGATGATCATCGGAACGCTGGTGATGGCGCTGCCCACGTTCCTACTGGCACTCGGCCCCTCGCCGTACACGCTGTACTCGTTCCTGTTCTTCATGACCATCGGCGAGGCCATGTGGCAGCCGCGCTTCCTGCAGTACGCCGCCGAGATCGCCCCCGAGGGCAAGACGGCTATGTACATGGGTGTGGCGCAGTTCCCGTGGTTCATGACTAAGATGATCACCAGCCTGTACTCGGGCTGGTTCCTGGCCAACTACTGCGCCGACCCGGCCACGGGAGCCAAGCTCAACACCGAGTTCATGTGGCTGGTCTATGCCCTGATCGCCACCACGTCGCCGATCATGCTGATCGTGTTCAAGCCGTGGATGACCGCGATCAAGAAGAAAGCAACGTCGACGTCGGCCGCAAGCTGACGAAGGAGGGGGTCCGGATGTGTCTGCGCGTAACGACGTAAGTCGAGACGCGTATTGACTGCCGGTTTGGTTCGAGTGTGTACCAGCGCTCGAACCCCTCCATCATTTTTTATCTTAAAATAAAAGGTAAAAAGTGATGGAGGAAATGCTCTTTTTATTTCGTTTGCCAAAAACGCAAACGTTTACTATAGATCTATAACTCAAAACCACAACCTTGGAGGAAAAAGAAAAAGGTTGTGGGAAAGTTGGTGTTGGATCGGATCGCAAACTGAATCGGAGAAGAAGACGTGTTGCTAAACGCCGAAGTGCGTAACCGGTTGTTCGAACGCTTCTTGCGCTACGTGAAGATCGACACCCAGTCGGTCGAGGGGGCCGAGTGCTACCCGTCGACCGAGAAGCAGAAGGACCTGCTCCGGCTGCTGGTCGACGAGCTGAAGGCACTGGGGCTCACCGACGCGGACATGGACGAGCACGGCTACGTGTTCGCCACGTTGCCGTCCAACCTGCCCGAAGAGATGGGCGTGAAGCCGGCCATCGGCTTCTTGGCCCACGTCGACACCTCGCCCGAGGTCTCGGGCGCCGACGTCAAGCCGATCATCTGGCACAAATACGATGGGCGGGACATGAACCTGCCCGGTGACCCCACCCAGATCATCACCTGGGATGGCAACCCCGTGCTCAAGCGCTACATCGACAACACCATCATCACCTCAGACGGCACCACCCTGCTGGGCGCCGACGACAAAGCTGGCATCGCCGAGATCATGACCGCCCTCGAGGTGCTGCTGGCCAACCCCCAGATCCCGCACCCCACCATTCGCATCGGGTTCACGCCCGACGAAGAAGTAGGCAGTGGGACGAAGCACTTCGACCTCAACCGATTCGACTGCAACGCCGCCTACACCATGGATGGCGGCGAGATCGGCGAAGTCGAGGACGAGACCTTCGCCGCCTGGCTGGCCACCTTCGAAATCAATGGTGCCAACGTGCACCCCGGCTACGCCAAAAACAAGATGGTCAACTCCATCCGCCCGATGGCTGCCATCATCGAAGGCCTCGCCGATCAACCCGCGCCCGAAACCACCGAGGGTCGCGAGGGGTATCTGCACCCCTACGGCCTCACCGCCGACGTGGCCAAGAGCACCCTCAAGGTGCTCATCCGCGGTTTCACGGACGAGGACATCGAGATGCGCAAGACGTTCCTGTTGTCGCTGTGCGATCCCGATCCAGAAGGCCATCCGCGGCGGCACCGACGGCTCGCGCCTGTCCGAGAAGGGTCTGCCCACGCCCAACATCTTCGCGGGCGGGCACAACTTCCACAGCAAGCTCGAGTTCGTACCGCTCGAGTCGATGGTGAAGGCCGTCGAAGTCATCGTGCACTTGGCCAAAATCTGGGCTTCGGCCTAGAGCTCCACACCGCTTCACCTGATAGGAGGAAGAGGTGGTGTGGCCGTGCGATTTCTTCCGCCCAAGCCATTCCCCCTCTCAATAACGATTTGTTGCAAATCTTTATTGAGAGAATGGTTTGGAAAATTTTTTAAAAATATCTGCCTTATTGGCGGATATTTTTTTACTTGTAATTAACTGTTTTTTCTGATAAAATAACATAATTACAATTTAATAATTTTATGCCACACACGCTCCCAACAAATCCCTCTGCTTATCACGGCCTTAGCGAAAAAGAAGCACTGTCCCAGCAAACCATTTACGGCCTAAACCAACGCCCCGTAACCAAACAAAAAACTTGGGTACATCGTTTTTTTGGTATTATGGCCGAGCCAATGATGCTGCTTCTTCTTGCCACGGCAATAGTATATTTTTTTATTGGTGATAAATTAGAAACAATTATTTTACTTGGTTCCATTATTCCAATTGCTTTAATGGAATTTTTTCAAGAAACAAAAACTGACGAGGCTGTGCGCGCGCTTGATAAAATGCTTGTACAATTTTGTTCGGTTTATCGAGATGGTGTTGTTAAAAAATTAGAAATAAAATATTTGGTACCGGGTGATTTAGTTTATTTAACTGCGGGCGATAAAGTTCCGGCCGACGGTTGTCTAATCAATTCTCCTGGCCTTATGATTGATGAGTCAATGTTAACTGGTGAATCAATTGCAGTTATTAAATCTCCACTAGAAAAACCAGAAAATCCCATTGATGAAAACAAACTTTGGCAAGGTACAAATGTTGTTCAGGGTGAAGGCCAACTTTTTGTAACCGCTACTGGTGCCCACACTACCTATGGTAAATTAGGCGGACTGCTCGAAAAAATTATAAAAACAAGAACTCCTCTACAATTAAAAATCCAACGCTTGGTACGCGGGGTGGCTATCGCTGCTGTATCAATTGCTTTTTTTGTTGGCTTAATTTTAACTTGGCAACAAGGCTGGGCCGCCGGACTTCTTGGTGGATTAACTTTAGCCATGTCTTTAATCCCCGAAGAATTTCCTGTTGTCTTTAGTGTGTTTTTAATTATGGGTGTATGGCGCATGACCAAACAAAACGCTCTGGTCCGAGAAATGGCTATGGTAGAAACTTTGGGATCAGCCACAATTATTTGCACCGATAAAACTGGCACGCTAACCGAAGGCAGTATGGCCATAAAATCAATTTATTACAAAGATAAATTAATTGATTGTACTGATATCACAAAACACAAAACCGAACTAATTAATTTTATAAAAACCACTTTGCTTTCTTTAGAACAAGTTGCCATTGATCCGATTGAAATTGAAGCCCAAAGTTTTGCCCACCGTTTAGGAATTGATACCGAAAAATTTTATCGTGAACACACTTTGATCGACGATCTTCCTTTTGACGCAAAAACAAAAATGGTTCATCACTTATGGAAAAATATAAACGGCACAACTACACAATACACTGCTGGAGCGCCAGAATTTATTTTGAACCAATCAAAAATGAACACAAAAGAACGCGCTCTAGCCACTGCTGAATACGAAAAAATGGCCGAACAAGGCCTACGAGTTATTGGGGTGGCTGAACGGCCAGACCATAGAGGCGACAAGGTAATAGTGGCCGATTTTAAGTTTGTAGGGCTTTTAGCCATGAGTGACCCACCTCGGGCGGGAGTTAAGGAGGCTGTTGCCACCTGTCAAGAAGCTGGAATTAGAGTTATTATGATTACTGGCGACAACAAACTTACTGCTCACAGCATCGCTGAAGCAATTGGTTTAAAACATAATGAAGAAATTTTAACCGGTGCTGATTTGACAAACCTATCCCCCGCCGCTTGGCAAGAAACAGTTAAACGCCACGACATTTTTACTCGCGTACAGCCAGAACAAAAATACCAAATTGTTGAAGCACTACAAGCACTTGGAGAGGTGGTAGCAATGACTGGAGATGGAGTAAACGATGCCCCCGCTCTTAAAAAAGCTTCGATTGGTATTGCTATGGGACAAAAAGGAACCGAGGTAGCTCGGGCTGCCGCCGGTATTGTTCTAACTGATGATAATTTTTCAACAATTGTAAACGCTGTCCGAGAGGGCCGACGCATCTACGAAAATCTACGCCAAGCTTTTGTTTTTCTTTTTTCTTTTCATTTACCAATTGTTGGGCTAGCAATTTTACCTCTCATCTTTAAACAGCCCTTAATAATCCAAAAAGTTGGTGGCGAACTATTTTGCAAGGCACAACTATCTTAATAGTTTCAGCTGCGTTATATCTTCATTTTGCTTATCAACATAACGCGACCGAATTAGCACGTACTATGGCTTTTGGTTCTCTAGTAGTATCACAAACATTTTTAATTTTATTTACTCGCGAATGGGAACAGGTTAAAAGCAATCATTTATTATTATCAATCTCTACTATTACCCTACTAGCATTAACTCTTATCATCTCTTTATCCCCTCTTCGCCAAGTATTTCATCTTACTACTTTGAATTGGCAACAAATTGGTGGTATGGTTTTAATACCAATAGCAACTATGTTTGTGATAGGAAAAATTGTAAATCGAAAATAAATTGATAAATAGCTAAATTGCTGAGCAAAAATAATAATTTAACAATTTAGCAATATAAACTATGGAAAATTTACCAAATATTTTAAAAAACGAACCAGCCTTCCGCAAAAAACAAATATACAAAGCTTGGTTTGATTTAAATATTAACAGGTATGAAAAAATTTCTACCCTCTCTTTAGCTTTGCGTGAAAAATTAAAAAATATTCCGTGGCTAACAGTAAAATTAAAAACCTTGCAAACCAGTAAAACCGAACATACTAGTAAGGCTTTATTAGAATTGACTGATGGTGAAGTAATCGAAACAGTATTAATGGGACGCGATAATAAAAAAGAAGACAAACCAGCAGAGTTGCGCTATACTATTTGTGTGTCTACACAAGTAGGCTGCCCCATGAATTGTGCTTTTTGCGCTACTGGAAAAATGGGATTTAAACGCAATTTAACCACCGAAGAAATTGTTGATCAATATCGCTATTGGCAAAAATGGTTGGGCAAAAAAGGCAAAATTGATAATATTGTTTTAATGGGACAAGGCGAACCATTATTAAATTACGATAATGTTAAAAATGCTTTAAACATATTATTAGATAATACCGACATTGGCCCACGCAAAATCACTTTATCTACCGCGGGCGTACCAAGTGCAATGGAAAAAATGATCGAAGACAAAGAATTTCCTACCGTACGCTTTGCATTATCGCTTCATAGCGCCACCGAAAATACCCGAACAAAACTAATGCCTTCACACCAAAAAGATTTTTTAAAATTTTTAATTGAGTGATTTAAAAGCATTAATTAAATTAGCCAGCCAATTGGGTCGAGTACGTATAAATTTAATACCATATAACTCCACTTGTAATGATATTTTTGTTGGCTCTCCCCAATCCGTAATCGAACACTGGCACGACAGATTGATGGCTGCCGGCTTTACATCTACCATTCGTCATTCTCATGGACAAGATATTGCTGCAGCATGCGGACAACTAGCCAACGAAGTTGAAAGTTCATAAAGTTTGTAAAGTTTATAAAGTAAAAGAAAAAATAACAATTACTTTACAAACTTTATGAACTTTAAAAACTTTATAAACTAAATCACACTATGTCAAAACAACTCAACATCGCTATTCTCGGCGCTGGCAACATGGGCACAGCCATTGCCCAAGTAGTTGCCCAAAATGGCCATAATGTAAAATTGTGGAATTATGAAGGCGACCAAGAACCTTTAATACAGATTCGGGCCAAACAAGAAAACAAAAAATTTTTACCAGGGATAAAACTTTCTAATAATATCAAGCCCGAACCAGATTTAAAAACCGCACTTTATCAAACTCAGGTTGTGTTCTTTGTTTTGCCGTCAAATTTTATGGAGAGTTTGATTAAAAAAGTTGCTCCACTATTAACCGGTAAAGAGATCTGTGTAGACGCTTCCAAGGGGCTAGACGAAAAATCGCTTTGGCTAATTCCCGATATTCTTAAAAAACATCTACCGCCAAAACTAAAATCCTATGTTACCAGCATCTCTGGCCCAGCTATTGCCCGAGATATGGCACTAGGTGGATTTACAGCTATGAATTTAGCCTCAACCAACCAATACGCCACCAAAATAATTAAGCAGGCGATAGAAAATAAAAATTTTAAATTATTTGTTACTAAAGATATTATTGGTGTAG
>Ga0075914_122_pt1 | contig 28034 bp, 30 predicted proteins | sample RifGroA2_FD_68333 | JGI IMG/M metagenome (GOLD analysis project Ga0075914, IMG submission 68333) | Parcubacteria (Magasanikbacteria) bacterium GW2011_GWA2_37_8 | reverse complement strand
ATCATATAAAATTTCTTGTAGCGCTGGTGTGCCCATTACTGTGGCTAATAACAATTCGGTAACACTAACATATTCTTGATGCGCCTGGTAAGCGGATTCATAAGCTTGAAAAATTATTTGCTGCAATTCTGGTGCTGGAAGCGGCATGCTAAATTTATCTTTTGGATCACGATGTCCACCGGTTTGTAATAGTGGTGTTAACTTGGATTGAATTGTGCTAGTTGGGACACCTAGGCGAATAAAAATATTACTGATTCGATTGAATGAAAGTAGTGAATAAAAAAGATGGACTGGTAAAAGTGCCTCATAACCGTTTTTATCGGCCATTCGATAAGCTTCACCTAAAACTGTTTGGGCTTCAATAGTAAAAGTGTCAGCAATATTATGGCGCAATTTACGTTTAATTTTTAAAGCTTCGAGCCAAGTATTCCAAGCTGGCGGCAAATGGCTGGGTTTATTTTCATCATCATAATCGTGATGTTCTACTTCGCCTTCGATTTGTTTTTCACGAATTAAACGCGACCAAACATACATCCAGCCCAACATACCAAACCAAAATAAAAATTTGATACCACTGGATAATTTAAAATAAAATCCAGGCCAAGTGCTAAAATCTATTGATAAACCCAGGTAATAATGCCCCCGCCAAATTAACAAAATTGCACTTAACCACATTACCAAACCAAAAATTAAGCACAAACTTAACCGAACTTTGTTAAAAATTCGTCGAGCATGTTGTAACAATAAATGGAATCTGGTTAGAGGATAACTCCAAAACAAAAATCTGCCACGGGTAAAATGACCCATCGCCATACCTTGGCATTCGGGGCAACGTTTTAAACCAATCGAACCGGTTGATTTGCAATTCGGACAGATTAGAAGATTAATTGGTTGGGGTGTTTCAAATTTCATAATAAAAGCTGTCTGTTTTAGGTCTCTACCTTATTTTATAATTGATAAATAAAGACTATAAATTACTAATACCGGTAACAACAACCATACAAAAAATAACGCCAAACATACTATAAACCATACCACCAAAGCAAAAGTACGACCAATTACTTGTGCTAAACGCATAAAAAAACTAATAATCCGACCCTGCCAATCCCATTGACCAAACATTGGTACAAAAATATTTTGCAACCACAAACTGGGAGCTAAAATTTCGTTACCACTTTTAAACAAATTAAAACACCAAATTATTGCATGCTTAACCCCACCGGTATACCACCAAACCGGGAAATAAATCATGTCCAAAAAAGCATCAATAAAAATACGCTGAAACACTAATACCCACATAGTATCTTATTATGATTTCTTACCCACATATTATATCATAAAAATATTAAAAAAGCACCAACTATAAGTTAGTGCCTGTTGATAGAATAATTAACGTCGAGCCATAGCTGCGCCCGAAACGGAAAGATAGTTAACTTTAGTAACTGCAATCATATTAGTAGAAGATAAACGAGTTTGAATACTAGACAAAGTACTATTCTCGGCTACTTTTATCTCTAAACCCTGAATTTCTTCGGATAAATTACTTACTCTTTTTTCTAAATCATTAATTTGATAACCAGTAGTGGCCGCATCGCTTACTTGGGTAACATAGGCTAACGACAACATTACAACTATCATCGCCAAACCAACCCGCAAAGGCAAACTGGTAAGCCAAGCTGGTAATTCGATTGAATGAATCGAATTTAATAAATTTTTATAATGAGATTGGATTTGGCGTTTGATAGACATAGAGTGAGATTTTTTAATTTAAAATTACTATTGACTATAAACTATTGACTGCGAACTAATATTATTAAATTCTTTCTACTACTCGTAATTTTGCACTACGAGAGCTGGGGTTATTTTTTAATTCTTCTTCGCTAGCGATGATTGGTTTTTTGTTTATTAATTTAATTATTTTGTTTTGTACTGTCTGAAAATATTGTTTGACTATTCTGTCTTCTAAAGAATGAAACGTAATTACTGCCAACCTTCCCCCAACCGACAAAGCTTCTAGCGCTTGAGGCAATACTTGTTTTAAAACTTCCAACTCTTGATTTACTTCTATTCTTAAAGCTTGAAATATTTTTGTGGCTGGATGAATACCACCAATCCAAGGGATTTCTTTGGTAGAATGTAACTTATTACGATAAACTTGCAAAATTATTTCTACCAATTCACCTGTACGCTCTAACGGTTTAATTCTTCTGGCTTCTACAATCGCACTGGCAATTTCTTGACTAAATTTTTCTTCCCCGTATTGATGAAAAATTTTATTTAATTCTGCAGCAGTATACTCGTTTAAAATATTCGCCGCAGTCGTATTTCGTATTTCGGATTTTGTATTTCGAATTTCATCTCCATATCTCATATCCAACGGTTCGTCACCTTCAAAACTAAAACCTCTGCCCCGTTCTTTAAACTGCGGTGTAGACCATCCAAGATCTAACAAAATAGCTTGTACTGGTGTAAAATTATTTTTTTCTAAAATCTGTTTTAAATGAACAAAGTTATCACGAACAAATATAGATTGATCAGCAAAATTATATAAATTTCTTTTGGCGCGTAATAACGATTCCGGATCAGCATCAATTCCGAGTAGTTTTCCGGTTGTTCCAATTTGATTTAATATCGCTTCGGCATGACCAGCATCACCCAAAGTACAGTCAACTGCTTTTATGCCCGGCTTTAGGTTTAAACCCTCCAAAACTTCGTTTAACAATACCGGGATGTGACGCATATTTTTTAAAATTAAACTCCAAGTTCGGCCATTTTTTCTGCAATTTCGTTGCTATTAGTTTCGGTTTGGGTTTTATAACTTTGCCATTTATCGGTATCCCAGATTTCGATACGGCTATACAAACCGGCTACTACCACATTCTTTTTTAAACCAGCAAAAATACGTAAATACTCTGGCAAAATTGCTCGGCCCTGTTTGTCTATTTCTACGTCCATTGCTCCGGCCAACATTAACCTGGCGAAAGCTCGGCTGTTAGCTTGACTGATTGGTAAAGCGGCTAATTTTTCTGCTAACTTTTCCCATTCTTTTTTAGTGTATAAAAATAAACAATTATCTAAACCGCGAGTTACTACTGCTCCTTTTTTTAATTCAAAACGAAACTTGGCGGGAATGGCTAGTCTGCCTTTATCATCTAGATTGTGCTGATATTCTCCAATAAACATAATAATATAATTCCCCACTCATCACCACTACAATCCATTTTACACCACTTATAAACACTAGTCAACACCTTTTACCATTAAAATACCTAATTTTCTTGGCTTATTCTAGCAAAAAAAATAAGGTGTGGATAAGTATATTTTCATAACTATTTTTTTATAGATAAATACTGTTTTATTAAATAAAATTAACAAAAAAACAGCAACCAAATTACTGCTTTAAACTATTGACAATTCTTAAATAATCAAATAATATGAGCGCCAGTTACAATCTTAAAACCTGGGAGGGTGGAAGAGGTATGATGCCTAAGAAAAAAACGGAAGTTACCGTACTCGTTCTTGAACGGTTTGTTGGCATCCTTCCCCCTGAAGGATACGACCCTGCCAAAACCAAACTACGTGATCTGCTCGCCAACGGTTACGTACCAAAATGCGACTTCTTCCGAGTAAAGGTTGGCAGCAGCGGGTGGATCGTAGGTACGCTTACGCAGAATGGAAGCGGCGCCAATGCGACTAGTACGGTGTTTCTTCCAGGAGATAAGTGGCCGCTCAACACCCACACTGTGACTGTCGAAGAAGGCTGACTGCAAGATTGTAGCTGCCCCTCCCCGGCTACGATCGCCAGATAAGTTAATTTTTAATTTATCTGGCGATGCCGGGGAGACTAAATACAAAAATCCGACTATCTAGCCGGATTTTTGTATTTATTATTATTTTATACTTCCAATCGGAACCCTTCACTTACCACAGTAGACGCTAAATTAAAATTCTCTTTTAAAAGTTTTGCTAAAGCTTCGGAAGCATGCGGTTCGCCATGATTTAAACAAACTTTTTTAGGAAGCATCTTGCCACCAGTAATCCAACTTAATAATTTTGCTTGATCAGCATGGGCCGACAACGCACCGATCGCTTCTACTTTACAATGCACCGGAACTTGCTCACCCATTACATTAACCGGCGATTCTCCGTTTAAAATTCTCCTCCCCAAAGTATTGTATGCCTGATAACCAATGATAAGTAAAGTATTACGTTCATCAGATAAATAACGTATAGCATGGTGTAAAATACGCCCGCCATTCATCATGCCAGCCCCCGCAATAATTATTTTTGGATTAGGCACCTGATTGATCCGTCTGGATTCTTCTCTTGTTTCGGTTAAAGTTAAACCAGGAAAATCAAATAGGTCATCTCCTTCTTTAAAAAATTTAGCTGCTTCTTTATCGTAATAACGTGTAAAATGCCTATACACTCTAGTTGCTCCAATTGCTAATGGGCTGTCTAAAAAAATTGGCGCAGAAGCTAATTCGTGTTTTCGATCAATTAAATCATTCAAATCATATAATAATTCTTGGGTACGTTCTAAAGAAAAAGATGGAATCATTAAAACCCCTCCCCGAGTAATTGCTTCGGAAACTAATTGCTCAATTAATGCTTGACGGGCTACTGCTGATTCGTGTATCCGATCGCCATAAGTAGATTCGCATACTAAAACATCAATATTATCTGGCAAAACATCCGTATCTCTTAAAATTGGCACATTAATATTGCCTACATCTCCAGAAAATACCGCCTTTTTACCTTCTGAATTTATTTCAACAAATACTGACCCAAAAATATGCCCGGCTTCATAAAACTTAAATTTTATACCTTCTGATAAAGAAAATTCTTCATAATAATCAACTGATTTAAATTGCTGCATCACACCAGCAATATCACTTTGCTCGTATAAAATCGGCGAACCAAATTTACGATTGTTGTAGGTCATTATAGAAAACGCGTCTTCTAAAATCAATTCTGTTAACTCAATCGTGGCAGGAGTAGCAAAAAATTTACCAGCAAAACCATTCTTAATTAAAATTGGCAAACGGCCGGTATGGTCTAAATGAGCATGTGTAACAATTACAGCTTCTAATTCTTTGGGGTTAAAAGCAAATGGATCGCTATTTTTACCTTCATTAAAATCACTACCTTGGTACATACCGCAATCTACTAGAATTTTTTTATTATTAGCCTCTACTAAACTACAAGAGCCAGTAACTCCACCGGCTGCACCATAAAAAGTAATATACATAAAACATAGGTTTAAGAACACGTATATTATAGCACATAGCGGGCTATACAAACAAACAAAATGATGATATAATTTGATATAGAAATGAGCAATAATTTTAATCCATGCGCCGAAATATAGACAATATCGAAATCGTTGAACCGCCCCTTGAAGAACTTACCAGAAAACACTCTTACAAACGCACCTGTTTTACCGGTTGTGGTTGTATTGTATTTTTTATTATTGCTGGCATTGTGGCTCTACGTTTTTACGTTGGCCCTGGTCCTACCACTTTAAAAACTATTCCCTCGCAATTTCCAGCCGATATTATTGTTTACGATCCAGACAATATTCAAAGTATTACTTTTATCTCCGGAAAATATAAAAATCGTGGCATCGAAATTGCCGCTCTGTTCCCAAAAATTATCCTTTCTCCACTTTTACTTACCATGAATAAAGACACAGGCGAAACTGCTAATTCTACTATCAACAAAGAAAGTAGTTTAGTAAAAAATTTATGGAAAGTTATTTCTGCCCCAGTTGGCGACCATCGCGATACAATTCAAATCGAGTGGCAAAATATTGATGCCGAACCAAGTTTTGTGGTGGGATATTACAAAAAAGAATTAGCTAAAAAGAATTTTACAATTGATGTAGAATCAGAAGGCCAAGCGGTGCGACAATTTTCTTTTAGCCGAGTTGATGGTATTAGCGGATCATTTTATGCCGAAGGCGATGAAACTATTGCGCCGGGCACACCGTATGCCATTCTAACAGTAAATTTGCCAGACAAAGAATGAAAAGAGTAACATGCTTAAAATTCTAAACACTCAAATTAAAACAATAACAGGAGCGGCGATTATTCTAGCGTCGGCTAGTTTGATTTCACGATTGGTTGGGCTAGTTCGCGACCGTGTATTAGCCCACTATTACAGCGCCAGCCCAATTACCGACGCCTATTTTGCTGCTTTCAAAATTCCAGATTTAATTTTTAATCTTTTAATTGTAGGGGCTCTTACTGCTGGTTTTATCCCCACTTTTACAAAATTATTAACTACTAATAAAGATAACCACGAACCAGCTTGGAAACTAGCCAACAATATTTTAAACATTGCGGCTGTTAGCTTGATAGTATTATGTGGTTTAGGAATATTGTTCGCTGCCCCATTATCCAAAATTATTACTCCCGGATTTACCGGAGAAAATCTGGCACGCGTAATTAGTTTTACGCGTATTATGTTTTTATCACCACTACTACTTGGTATATCCATGATTACTGGCGGCATTTTGCAATCTTTACGCCGTTTTACTTTGTATGCACTTGCTCCTACTTTTTACAATTTTGGTATTATCATTGGCGCCACTTTTTTTGTGTGGTTGTGGGGAGAGCAAGGATTGGCTTGGGGTGTAGTTTTGGGTGCTGCATTACATACGAGCATCCAAACATATGGTGCTTACCAAGCTGGCTGGCGCTGGCATTGGTATTTTAATTTAAAAGACGCAGAAACACGACTAATTGGTAAATTAATGATCCCACGCACTTTGGGTGTTGCTATTACCCAGTTAAACCAAATAGTCGTAACTATGTTGGCCTCACTCTTGCCGGCTGGCAGTATTGCGGTATATAATTACGCCAACAACCTACAAGCCGTACCAATTGGCATTATTGGTATTCCCTTTGCCTTGGCAATTTTTCCACTATTATCGGCTGCAGCTGCCGAAAATAACGAGCAACAATTTATCGACTATTTGTCTGGGGTAATTCGTAAAATTTTATTCTTAATTATCCCAATTTTAATTTTAATTTTATTGCTTCGCGCCCAGATTGTTCGGGTTGTTTATGGTACTGGGGCTTTTGATTGGAACGCCACAATTAACACCGCTGATGCATTGGCCTTTTTTGCTTTAGGGTTAGTGGCTCAAGCTCTTATTCCATTATTAGCTCGTGCTTTTTATGCAATGTCCAATACCAAAACACCATTTATTATTGGTGTGATTGCCGAATTAATTTGTATTATTGCTGCCCTACTTTTAATGAAACCACTAGGTGTGGCAGGGCTGGCTCTGGCCACTTCAATTGGTGCGCTAATAAATTTAATAATGCTAGTGGTAGCGCTACGTCAACATTTACATTCTTTGGCAGAAAATAAAATAATGCCACTTATTTACAAAATATCAATTGCGGCATTGGCAATGGGAATAGTTGTACAAATTTTAAAATATCCGCTTGCTAAAATTTTTAATCAGGATTATTTTTGGGGAATTTTTGGCCAAGGACTAATTGCTGGGCTAGTAGGTATTGGAATTTATGGCAGTATTTGTTATTTATTAAAAGTACCCGAATTTTTAGAACTTAAAGAAAGCTTTGCCAAGCGTTGGTTAAAGTTTACTAACGTTAACACCAACGAAGTACTAGAATTAAAAGATTAAATTATGACTGAACATATTAGAAATTTCTGCATTATTGCCCATATTGATCATGGTAAATCCACTTTGGCGGATCGACTTTTGGAATTAACCGGAACGGTATCAACACGCGACATGAAAAGCCAATTACTAGATTCTATGGATTTGGAACGTGAAAGAGGAATTACGATTAAACTAACACCGGTGCGAATGTTATACGAAATCCGAAATCCGAAATCTGAAATTCTAAAAAAATCCAAAAATTTAAATTCAAAATATATTTTAAATCTGATTGATACCCCTGGACATGTGGATTTTAACTACGAAGTTTCACGTTCTTTGGCTGCAGTTGAGGGAGCAATTCTTTTAGTAGATGCTACTCAGGGTGTACAAGCTCAAACGATTGGTAACCTGTATTTAGCTATCGAACAAAATTTAACTATCATTCCAGTAATCAATAAAATCGACATGCCAATTGCCAATGTCGAAAAAACCAAGGCAGAAATTATTCATTTACTTGGTTGCAAAGAAGAAGATATTATTTTAGCATCGGCCAAAACTGGTGTGGGTGTTGATGAAATTTTAGAAGCAGTTGTCGAACGTGTACCTGCGCCAATAGATAATACTACAGCTCCAATGCGCGCTTTGATTTTCGATTCTATGTACGACGATTATCGTGGTGTAGTGGCAGCAGTACGTATTGTGGATGGCGAATTAAAAAAAGGTGAAAAAATATATTTAATGACTGGTGATGTGGCGGCCGATACTTTAGAAGTTGGTTACTACACACCAAAATTTAAGGCAGCTCCAGATTTAAAAAATGGCGAAATTGGATATATTGTAACTGGGTTAAAAGAAGTGCGCGATTGTCGTGTGGGCGACACAATTGGCTTAATTAGCCACAAACAAGAATACACTTCTCCCCTGCCTGGTTACAAAGAAGTTAAACCAATGGTATTTGCTGGCGTTTTTCCAAAAGAAGGCGACGCTTATCAAGATTTGCGCGATGCGATTGACCGACTTAAATTAAGTGATTCTTCTTTAACCTATGATCCCGAAAGTTCTCAGGCACTTGGTTTTGGTTTTCGATGTGGGTTTTTGGGAATGTTACATTTGGATATTTTTCAGGAACGATTAAAACGTGAATTTGATATTGAATTAATTATTACTGTACCAAGTGTAGCGTATAAAATTGTAAAAACTAACGGCGATGAATTTACTATCCATAGCCCCCAAGAAATGATCGACCCAGGGCATATTAAAGAAATTTCCGAACCATGGATGACGCTAGATGTAATTACCCCAAAAGATTATGTAGGCAATGTAATGGCTTTAGTAACCGAACGCAAAGGCGAATATGTAAATACCGAATATTTAAGTGCTGGATCGGATCAGCGAGCAGTATTACATTACAAAATTCCTTTGGCAGCTTTGGTAACTGATTTTTATGACAAACTAAAAACAGTTACTTCGGGTTATGCTTCAATGAATTATGAATACATTGGCTATAAACCAACCGACGTAGTTAAGATGGATATTTTAGTAGCCGATGAACCAGTAGAAGCACTGTCGATTTTGGCTTGGCGTGACGAAGCCTACCACGTTGGTAAAAAAATTGTTGAATCTTTAAAAGAATCCTTACCCAAACAACAATTTGTGGTTAAAATTCAGGCCGCGATTGGTGGAAAAATTATTGCTTCCGAACGATTGTCGGCCTTACGCAAAGATGTGTTAGCCAAAATGAGTGGCGGTGACTATACCCGTAAATTAAAACTTTTACAAAAACAGAAAAAAGGTAAGAAACGTATGTTGTCGCATGGAAAAATTGATATCCCTGCCGAAACATACTTGGCGGTGTTAAAAAGATAAAACGAAGTTTGTAAAGTTATAAAGTTTTTAAAGTTTGTAAAGCAAACTAAAAAACATATTACTTTATTAACTTTATAACTATCACTATATGAAACACAAAACTATTAAATCACTTTGGGCAGTAGTAGCAATTATTGGTATTATTGCCATGGTGTTTTTTACGATATTACCAGCTTTCCAATAATTAACTTTTTATGCAAATACTTCGTAAATATCAATTGGATATTATTTTTCTTTTCTTTGCAGTAACTGTTATTATTTGGCTAGCATTTTTAGGACTAGAATATTTTGGTGTAGATCCACACGATTACGAATTGTATGCGGCTGGACCAATTGTTTTGCTTTATACTATTTATCTTTGGCAAGTTAGAAATACAATAAACATACACGAACGAAGAAGTTTAACCGGTAAAACATTAGTTTATTGGATAATACTAGGCACAAGCTTGTTTCTTACTTATTCTACCCCAATCCCCGCTCGTGATTTTTTAACAATTGATATTTTGTTTGTTGTTTTTACACTTTTTTTGGCAGATTCGTATTGGGATTTTAAAAGTATTACTTGGAAAAAAGTATTTAAAAAATAATTATGAAACGTTGGATTTTACAACCACAGCCACCAGCAGAATTTGTAACCGAACATCCGGAATTACCACCGACGGTTTTACGATTGCTTTGGAATAGAGATATAAAAACTCAAGAACAAATTGATGAGTTTTTAAATCCCGACTATATTGCCGATATTCATGATCCGTTTTTGTTTAAAGACATGGCGCGCGCTTTGGAAATAATAAACAAAGCAATTGAAAACCAAAAAAATATATCTTCCTTCCCCATCGTGAAATTGATGGTTATGGCATAAACTTAAATACTATAAAATTATTTGTTGAACAAAAAATTGATTTGATTATTACTTGTGATTGCGGTATTAGTAATTTACCAGAAATTAAAGCCGCCAAAGATGCTGGTATGCAAGTAATTATTACTGACCATCATAGTATTCCAGCCGAACTGCCACCGGCAGATGCCATTATCCACCCCAAAGTCCCAGGCGAACCTTATCCAGACAAAGGGTTGGCTGGCGGAGCAGTGGCTTTTAAATTAGCAGCCGGACTACTAAAAAAACATCATGAAAAAACCGAATTACTGCCCGACGGACAAACTCATGAAGCATTTGAAAAATGGTTACTAGATTTGGTAGCGATTGCGACCATTGGCGATATGGTGCCACTGGTTGGTGAATCTCGCACCTTGGCACGTTATGGTTTGACTGTACTTAACAAAACTCGCAACTTAGGTTTACAAAAACTGTGTTTTATTGCTGGTATTGGCGACGAACAAGGTCGACCAAAACGTGGCAGTTACGACGCCACTTCGGTTGGGTTTCAAATTGTTCCCCGTCTTAACGCCGCCGGACGCATGGATCATGCTAACACGGCCTGTGCGCTGTTATTAGCCGCCAGCGAAGAAGAAGCCTTAAAACTAGCCGAACAATTAAACCAAAATAATTTAGATCGCCAAAAATTAACTGAAAATTGTGTTTTGGAAGCGCGCGCGCAAATAAAATCAACTAACCAAACCGAAAATCCAATAATATTTGCTTTTAACAAAAATTGGACAACTGGTATTTTGGGATTAGTGTCTGGAAAATTAAAAGATGAATATGGTAAACCGGCAATCGTACTCGGAATTAACGATGGTGAAGTAGTTGGTTCGGGAAGAAGTATTAGTGAATTTAGTTTGATTAGCGCCCTCCAATCAATGCCAGAATTTTTTGATAAATTTGGAGGGCACCCCCAGGCCTGTGGACTAACCTTAAAATCTCTCGATATAATGGAAGAATTTCAAACAGCTTTAATTGCCAAAGCAAAAATCGAATTAGCTGGAAAAGATTTAACGCCAAACATTAATATTGATGCTGAAGTAGATTTAGACGAAGTTAATTGGAAACTATTTGATCTTCTACAAAAATTTGAACCCTTTGGTCAAAATAACGAAAGACCAAAATACAGCGCAACAAATTTAACTGTTGTTGATATCAGCCCAATTGGACAGGATGGCAAACATTTACGTTTGATGGTAAAACATAACTCACACTTAGTGCGCAAAACTATTGCTTTTGGCTTTGGAGACCCTAATCGCCACCCTATGAACTGGAAAGAAGTTTAACAGATGCTTTTTTAATTATACTATTCTATCCTTTAATTTCTTTTTCTAACTGAGACCATTTTTTCTTTAATTCTTTAATCAACATATTCTTCATATCAACTGCCATTTCTTTCTTGGCAGCATATTCTTCTACAGCTCGCTCTACCAAAGCATCATACATTTCTTTGGTGGGGCCTTCTAATTGTTTGATACTAACTTTAAGTTCGTTATACAGTGGTTCTAAGTGGGATAATAATTTAGCCCGCATTTCTTTGCCCTTTGGAGTAGCATTAAGCCACAGAGCGGCGGCACCAAGTAACCCACCTAAAAATAAACCTTTTTTAAATCCACCCATATAATTTAATGTTAAAGATAAAAATATCGCGATTAATTATTCGCATTGAACATTAGAATCTGTACCACCAGCGGTACCACCAAAACCAGCGGCTGGGGCAGCGGTAGACAAGGTTTGTTTACATTCTTCTGGAGCGGTATTAAACGAAGCGCAAATTGCTTGTTTTACTGCTTCTGGGGTGCGGCTAACACTGGCTTCTTTACCATTTATTACTAAGGTTGGAGAACCTTGCACACCATATTTATCGTTTAAATCTTGATGGATTTGATAAACTGGATAACGACCAGACAACCAAGTAGTTTGATCGTTATATTTATCCAAAGTTTTGTATTGAGCATTGGTAGAATTAATACAGCTAGTTAAACTGCTTTCGGTGATACCAACAGTGGCTAAACAACCTTTATAGTCATCTTTGCCAGTAAAACAATTCAAATAACTAATTTCTTTGGCTGGATAATTTTTAGCGATACAGTACTGACGAGTATTTTCTTCAATTTCTTTTAAGCCATGCATGGCATAAGAAACAAATTTAATACTGATATTCGCTTTGTTTTTTAACAATTCCCAGGCTGGCAAATAGGCTTTTTCCATTTGCAAACCATAAGGACAATAGGACATAACAAATAACTCGATAACTGGCTTGTCGGCTTTGGCTACAGTTGGTGTAACTGGCTGTTGGATAGTTGGATTGGTAGCCGCTTGAGCGATTGGCTTAGAAATAACGGAGTTGTCTTTACCACCAAAAAATATTACAAGCATTACTATAAAACCAATGGTGCAAAGCACTAATACCCCGCCCACTAAACCAACTACAAGAGCACTTTTTGGACTCAAACTACTAAAAAATGATTTGTTTTCTTCTGACATAATATTGTAAAATATTAAATATTAAATATCTTGTTTATTAGTTAATAATTGACTGTATATATTTACAAAATCTTTCACTATCTGGTCGTCGGTAAGGTCTTTTCGGTCTTCTTTATACCTATACCACACAATATCGGCCGCTCTAATAATCTTGGGTAGGTAATATCCATTATACCACCTTATACCTAAAGCAATCAAGTCTACAATCCTAACTGGGCGGTGAATAGTAACCACTAACGGAATACTAGGGTTAAGTTTCTTCCAACGTAAAATTTTGCCCGCCGCCCCCAAAAATGGACAGTGCAAATGAATTAATTCGTATTTATCCCAATCCGCCATTGCCTCGTTAATAGAAACCGTATCTGTATAATTACGCGTGCCAAACTTTTTCTTACCTTTTCCTTTCTCCTCCATTTTCAAGAAAGGTACTACACCATATTGCAAAGTAAACACATCCGTGTCGACACCTTTTTTATTTAATTTATTTACCCATTTCCAAGCATCCGTATTAATATCGGTAAAATATTCAAAGGCAGATGGAATAATGTGGAGAACGGACATAAAAGTTTAAGGGATCCCTCGGCTACGCTCGGGATGACAATTGATTATTATTTTTTGTTTAATGTTTCTCGACGAGTTAATTGAGTAATTTCTCTTTTCATCTTTTCGACTTGAACTGTTTGACGAAAAAATAAATAAAACAAAATTGCTAAAGCGAAATAAATAATAAGATCAGCGCCACGGCCAATACCTAATAAATGAGCAAAATAGATTGTGCTGTTTGGTTCGATCACAACAACCCCTGCTAAAATCCAAAACACTACCCATACTATCCCCTGCCTTACAGACAATTCGGTTGCTTTAATACGAACAATAACTTTTGTTATCGCAAAAATAAAGAATAAAGGTAAAATTAGTTGAATAAGAAGCATAAATTAATTTAAAAATTTTCCTAAAATAAAATCTTTAATGTTTTTTATTCCTCCCCCAATACCTTGGCCAAATTCGTGATACACTACTTCAACTGGATGTTCTGTATATTTTAAATTGTAAGCACAGATTTGAGAAACAATTTCGGAATTATGAGACATACCGTCTTGAGTAATTTGAATTTTTTCGGCAGCAGTACGTGATAAAATACGAAAGCCATTATGTGCATCGGTTAATTTTACTCCGGTTAAAAATTGATTAACAATTCTGGCTAATGGTAAAATAAAATACTTTTTGAACCATGGAATTTGGGAGCGGCCATCTAGAAAACGTGACCCCAAAACTACTTCGTAACCACCATTAGTAATTTTTTCCATACCACCAGCAATATCCGCTGGGTTAAATTGTCCGTCAGCATCAAAATGTACAATTACTTCAGCTCCGGCCGATAGTGCATATTCGTTGCCAGTTTGCAAAGCCGCGCCTTGACCACGATTAAGTGTGTGGGTTAATACTTTAGCCCCAGCTAAAGTAGCTTCGGAAACAGTATTATCGGTTGATCCGTCATCAATTACTACAACATTGCCATATCCGTGTTCAAAAAGGCCGCGCACAACGCGACCAATCTGCTTTTCTTCGTTGTACGCTGGCACCACAACAAAAATCATAATTTTATAAATGGTTAAACAGCAATGCTTCTTTGTTGGCAATTACATAATCAATTGCTTTTTGCAAACCATCTTCTAATCGCACCAGTGGCATCCAGCCCAAAACATCTTTAGCATAAGCTAAATCAGGCGCGCCTTTTTGGGTTAAGAATAACAATGGTTTTTCAAATACTACTTGTGAAGTTGAGTTAGTAAGTTTAATAATTTGTTTGGCAATATCTGCCATTTTATAAATAGTATCGCCACCCAAATTTACCAAACGTACCTCTGGACCAGCTGCCATCAGTCTTACCAAACCATCAATAATATCGGATACATAACACAAAGAGGTAGAAAAACGAGCGATTTTAGCATCGATACCATGCATTTGAAAATAAGTTTCCACACAAGTTTCGGCAAAACGTTTTCCTTCGTCGTAGCAAGCACGGGCAGACAACTGATTAACAATGCCTTGATCACTCTCTGTAAAAATATGTTTCTTGGCTGTAGGTTCTCCGTAAACGACCGAACTGGAAGTGAAGACATACTTGGCATGATATTTTGCAGCCAAATCCAAAGTATTGATCATTGCTGAAGAATTAGACCACAAAGCTTCCAATTTTAATTTTTCAAAATCTTTTGGATTAGTAGGACAGGCCAGGTGATAAATTTCTTGGATGCCCTGAAATTTTACTTTAAATTTATCCAATTCATCAAATTTATCTAAATCAATCGGTTTGTTAACATCACAATTAATAAATTCGAAATCGGGATATTGCAGAAGATGATTGATGTTTTCGGCCGAAGAATTAGAAAAGTTATCCATACAGATAACATTGGCTTCTTTTAATAATCGCTCGCACAAATGTGAACCAAAAAAACCAGCGCCACCGGTTACAAGTACGTTTTTCTTCTCAAAAATTTGATTGGACATAGGTGATTAAATTGTTATAAATGATGTAAATATTATACCATTACCAAGCAGGGTTGACAATAAGGGGGAAATGGCATGGTTTTTTCGCATAAAAATTATTTTTCTAATCTTTTCTTAATTTCATCGATCGTTTCAAACCAATAATCTCCATGGGGTACATATTTATCTGGATTAGTTTTTAAATCTTCTTCAATTTTTTTAATAGGAACAAACTCAATTTTTTGAACTTCTTCATCTTGTAAACTAAAATTATTATCCCCATCAAATTTTAAAAGATATATATAATAAAACTCATTATTATTAATATCTTTGTAAACCATCTCAACTTTTCTAATAGTTAAAAATTGCAAATCTTCTGCTTTGACTTCTAAACCAATTTCTTCTTTTATTTCTCTTAGTCCAGAAACAACAGGGTCTTCGTTAGCGCCAACATGTCCTGCCACCGAAACATCCCACACATCTGGATAAAGTGCTTTTTCTTTAGCTCTTAATTGTAGCAACACTTCCCCTTTTGAGTTATAAATCCATATATGAGCGGACCTGTGCCACAAACCATATTTATGCGCTTCGCTTTTCATTTTCTGAGTATTGGTAACATTGTTAGATTCGTCACAAATATCGACTAATTCGTCGGACATATTATTAAAATACTTTCTAAAAATAACCCAAACCCTCTGATGTTTCGTGCTTGGTGATTTGGATTTGGTATTCTGGATCGTAAATTTCGATAATTTTATATTTACCGGAAGTAGTTTGAGCACCATCAATATTACTACTTATAGTTTGCTCTATCATTATTATTTTACCCCAATATAACCATTTACCGTTAATATTTTGAACCAAAAAACATCTGTTTGGTGGCAAATGGTAAAGCCTCGCTTTTGGTTTATTTTGAAATTCAAAAATCTTTTCAGATACATCTTCAAGATTAATCGGATCACTTTGATGTTTTGAAAGATTGAGAATATCTTCTGGAAATCCCTGTTCGGCGGTAATTTGTAGAGTGTCATTGAGCTCAATATAGCTGCCCATATTTTTTACTTTAAATAGATTAATTATTATTTAAAACTTTAATTGCATCTTCGTAAAATGGTTTGGCGATTTGTTCGGCTTGTTCGGAAGTTATTTTATCAAACATCCAATCAAGTTTATGTTTAACCTTTTTTACACTACTAGCAGTTAATTCCGATCCACTAACAAAAAAAGAGACATTGTTTTCAAAAAAACTGATACAATCCGCATCTTTTAATAAATTTTGATCGTCGTTACCTCCTTCTTCGTGTTGAGAAATTAACATACTAACTCTCTCTATAAAATCATTTTGTACGTTTTGTTTTTTTAAAAAATCAACCACAATTTCAGCACCACGTAATTCATGTGTTTTATAATATTCTACACCCGCAAAGCCAACCGCTGTTTTTTTGTCATCCATATCTTTTTGTCTAAAGGCTCTTTCGATATCGTGCGATACCGCAGCGGTAAGCAAAGCTTCGTCAGTATCTGGTTTTAATTCTTTTAACCAATAAACCGTTCTTAAAAAATGTTTAATTTCTTCTGATTTATTAATTTTATTAAAAGAATCGATAACGAATTTTTCGACTTGGTTGTAAATTGGTAAATTCATAAGATTGATAATATTCTGGACCCCTCCCATGACGTTTTATTTAGTAAATTCCCTCCCCCAGTCCCTCTACAAAGCCAAATTTGCCCCTTGGCCGGTGGTTAAGGGGGCACCTCGACGATCAGTCACACTCCATTTACCATTGTCTCCCAGACGAAGTATTTCTAGTGCATTACCATGGTTGATTTGGCCAAGCCAAATACGCCAGGGGGATTTTTTGTTTACTACTCCTAAATCATCCTGCCAAAAACTTTTACTTTCTGGATCAATAATTATTTGTTTTATTTTGTTTCCTTGACTACCAAGCAACACTATTTGCTCCCCCTCTTCACCCCAAACATTGCCCAAATCTACACTAGACAAACTAGAAATATTTTTTTCTTGCCAAGAATAAATTTTTTGATTATCGTTAAAAATAGATAGAGTTAATTTTTTCTTTATTATTTGTCCAACTACAATATCATCGGTATTTTGACTTACACCACTTTCGCCAACTGATAATTTTTTGATTTGGCTGCCTGTTTTTAAATAATCATTAAGATTAACTGCCCATTCGCGCCACATTTTTCCTGTCTGCGATAAAATGCGTACATAATAATATGAGCCACGTTTAAATAACACTACTACTTCTTCTTGATTGTCGGCATTAACATCACCATAATCTAAAGAAATTAATTTAGCCTCATTAATTTTACTTACTAAATATTTTTGATTATCATTTAAGTTATAGCGTCCGATTGAATTTCCGGTAATAAAATAAATATTATCTAAAGTTTTGCCCGGCAAAGGTTTGTCGGCCACTGCTATCTTCATTGCTGCACCAATATTAAGCCGACCCTTACCTAATTTACTACTAAAACTGGGGTTAAGATTATCGATATTATCGGCAGTGGCTAGCAAAGTAGAAATAATTTGTGGCGCTGCCCAATCGGGGCGAGCCGCTTTAAGCAAGGCGGCAGCACCAGCAACAAACGGCGTAGCAAACGACGTACCCACCCATGGGCCGCCAAATTCTTGAATATAGTTATATTCGGGAGCGTAACGCTCGGTGCTGTAAACCTTACTACCTGGCGCTGCCAAATCAATACATGAACCATAATTAGCAAAACCGCTTAAAGTATTATCTTCTCGTACCGATGTTACCCCTAAAATCCAATTTTCTGTATCGCCTTTATCTATACAAACTGGATATTCTGGATAGACATCCAAATCCCCTTCACCATAATTTTGATCATTACCGCCAGCGGCAACTATTACTATTCCCTTGTCGTACGCGCGGCGTAAACTTTGTCTTAAATTATCATCACTAGCATTCCCTACCAAACTCAAACTTATTACATTAGCGCCATTAGCCGCTGCATAATCTACCGCTAACGCAATATTACTTAATAAACCGGAACCAGAACTATCTACAGCCCGAAGTGGCATAATACGCACCTGCCAATTTAAACCAGTACCATCGTTATTGTTATTTCCAGACGCCCCTATTATACCAGCAATTATTGTGCCATGGCGCACTGCTTCTTTGTCGTCTCCAGCTTCTAAAACACTGGTGCGCACGTTGTTGTTGCCTTCAATAAAATTCCAACCATTTATATCATCAACATAGCCATTTCGATCATCATCAATTTTATTACCCGCAATTTCGTATTGATTTTGCCAAATATTAGTCCCTAAATCAGAATGCCAAGTATCGGCGCCGGTATCAATAATGGCCACCACCACACTTTTGCTGCCAGTTTCGTAGTCCCAAGCAGTTGGCGCGCCCACCTGCTCCCACATTTTTTGTTGTTGGGCATATTCGGGGTCATTTGGGATTTTGGCTAAAGCTGCGGGCGCCAAAGACAAAATTACCACTATTGCTAGCGCCCAGGTTGATTTTTTTACTAATTTATGATAGGATGAATTGGTAAACATGGAAGGTATTATACAACAAATCAGGTTAAAATCAAACTTGTGTTACGCTTAAAACAAATTACTTTACTACTCGGTGATTTGGTTGGCCTATATTTAGGCTTTTTTTTGGCTTTATCACTACGTCAAAAACAAATTCGCATACAAACCATCGAAGAATTAATTACCCCAATGAGTTTGCTGTTTTTGGGTGCGTTGGTAGTAATGTTTATTGTTGGATTGTATGATATTAGTAAATTAAAAAATTCTTGGACTTTTTATCAAAAATTTATTATTTCAGCGATTATTTGGATGGGACTTGGTGTAGCCTATTTTTATATTATGGCAAACACGAATTATTTTTGCTGGCTTAACACCAGAGGTTAATGAATTGATGAAATTACTAGTTAACGAGCCACAACGAGGATATTTGGTGATTGGATTAATTGTTGCTTCAAACGAAACTGTGCCAAGCGAATGGAGCAGTATTCCGCAAGCCAATTCTTTAACTGCGTTAAATGTAAAAAATATTAACTTGTTAGTTATTGCCCCACAATATGGTACAGATAAAAATTTAGCCAAAGAATTATATCCAAAACTTTTTGAACACGTCCAGATTTTACGTTTAGAACAATTTTACGAAGAAATTTTTAAACGTATTCCCCCGTTTACTTTTTCTGAATCTTGGTTTTTGAGTAATTTGCAAGAACAACAGAAAAAAATCTACGACCGTGTTCGCGTGTTAGTAGATTACATTGCTGCAGTTTTAATGGGATTAATTTGGCTAATCACTTTTCCTTTTGTAGCAATTGCCATTAAATTAACTTCTTCAGGTCCAATTTTTTATCATCACACACGTTTAGGGCGCAATCGAATACCTTTTACAATTTATAAATATCGCACCATGAAAGTTTTGGCTGCCGATGGCAGTGCCGAAATATCTGGACCACAATTTGCAATGAGCGAAGATAATCGAATTACCAAGGTAGGCAAATTTTTACGTCGTACACGTTTAGACGAAATTCCGCAATTTATTAATATTTTAAAAAATGAAATGAGCCTGATTGGCCCAAGGCCAGAGCGACCAGAATTTGTAGAACAAATTACTACTACTATGCCATTTTATCCACTACGCCATTTAATTAAACCCGGGCTAATGGGTTGGGCACAATTACACCAAGATTACTATGGCACTATAGAAGAAAACTTACGCAAATTAGAATACGATTTGTACTACATTAAAAATCGCGGGTTTTTAATTGATGTAGCGATAATACTGCGAACGGTGAATGTGGTGGTGGGGATGAAGGGAAGATAAAAAAACTGTGCAATGCACAGTTTTTTTATCTTCAATTTATTTCTTCAACGCCGCCTTAACCAATCCCATAAACAATGGATGTGGATTTAAGGGGCGGGATTTTAATTCGGGATGGAATTGGGAACCAACAAAATAAGGATGATTTTTGAGTTCGATAATTTCCATTAAATTTTGTTCGGGGTTAATACCAACAAATTGTAAACCAGCTTTTTCGATGCGTTCTTTGTAATCATTGTTAAATTCGTAACGGTGGCGATGGCGTTCGCTGATTTTTTTGGTGCCATACAATTTTTGTACTTGACTGCCTGTGGTTAACACACAATCGTAAGCCCCCAAACGCATAGTACCACCATAACGATTGTGGCTCATGTTTTCTTTTTGTTTAGGGTTAATATGAATAATTGGATCAGGCGTTTTTGGATTAATTTCAACAGTGTTGGCTTTAGTTAATCCCAAAACATTACGCGCAAATTCGATAGTGGCCAATTGCATGCCGTAGCACAAACCTAAATACGGAATTTTATTTTCACGAGCGTATTTAATTGCCATAATAATACCTTCGACTCCCCTTTCACCAAAACCACCTGGCACAATAATGGCATCATATTCTGAAAGTATGCTAATATTTTTATTTTTTGTCTTTTCCCCGCCCGAGGCGGGTCCGCCTTGGGCGGAAAACTGTTCGGAATCTACCCAACACATTTCGGGAACAGCACCATTGTATACGCAAGCGTGTTTGGCAGCTTCGATTACCGAAATATATGAATCAGCCAAAGTAAACTGACCGGCACCAAAATATTTTCCTACTACCGCAATTTTAATTTTTTTATTTGCGGTTTTTAATTTTTTAACATAATTATCCCAAGCCACATCTCGGCCAGATTTTAAACGAAAATGCATTTTTTTGGATAATCGTTCGGGAAATTTTTGACTTTCAAATAATGCAGGAATATCGTAAATACTGTCTACATCTGGGGCAGCAATAACATCATCTTCGGAACGTAACCAACAAAAGAAGGCTAGTTTTTCTCGACGAGGTTTGTCTAGTGCTTCACGACCACGAGCCACAATAAAATCAGGTTGAATACCACAATTATTCAAGGCACGAGCGGCATGCTGGGTTGGTTTGGTTTTCATTTCTCCTAGATGACCTGGCACTGGCATATAACTAACCAAAACAAACAAAACATCATCTGGATTGTCTAGCTTCATCATACGGGCTGCTTCCAAATACAAAATGTTTTCGTATTCACCCACTGTGCCACCTACTTCAATAATCATAATTTCGGCTTTGGCTTTTTCAGCGGCAGCTTTAATGCGGCTGATTACCTCTAGTGGAATATGAGGCACCACCTGTACACATTTGCCTTTATAAAACATACTGCGCTCTTTTTCAATCACACTCTTGTAAATCCTACCAGTAGTCATGTAATTAAGGGAAAAAATATCGGTATCGAGAAAACGTTCATAATTCCCTAAATCTTGATCAGTTTCGTCGCCATCATCGGTAACAAAAACTTCGCCATGTTCAACTGGATTCATTGTGCCAGCATCAACATTAATATATGGATCGATTTTTATGGCCGAAACATTATAATTTCGGTTTTTAAACATCCGGCCAATAGAGGCGGCGGTAACACCTTTGCCCACTCCGGATAAAACACCACCAATAACAAAAATATATTTTGTATTCATAAAATAAATAGAAAAAATAGTTTAACTAACAATTAATACTTGGTTGTTGTTTTGCTTTTTTCGCCCGCGAGGGCGAAAGAATACGCCTTGGGCGTATAACCCACAAAATAACAACCAAGTATTAATTTATAAAATAATAAATAAAAATAATATAAGTTAACGAAATTTTACAATTGGTGATTCTTGTGCGGGCTGTGCCCCACAGGGCACCCTTTAGCTCTCGCGAGCGAAAAAAGCACAAGGATTGCCAATTGTAAAATTAATAATAAATTAAATAAAAAATCCGCCAACGGGGGCGGAAAATTTAGACGGAGACAGTGATGCTAACCTCGGCTTCTAAACCGTGGCGCAACTTTACTTTAGCTTTGTAATCTCCAGCTTCTTTGATTGGTTTTAAAAATATTTGACTTTTTATAACAGCACAACCTTTAGCCTTAAGTAATTCGGCTATTTTTTGCGGGCCAATAGCCGCATATAACAAACCATCATCATTGGCTTTCGCTTTTATCGCCAATTCTAACGCATCTAATTTTTCTGCCAATTGTTGTTGATCTTTCAATTCGTATTCTGATTCTTTGGCAACACGCTTTAATTTGGCTTTTAAATCGTGTTCGGCCGAAGGCGAGGCTTGAACAGCCAGATGTTTGGGAAACAAAAAATTAATCGCATAACCATCGGCGACTTCTTTGATGTCATCAATATCTCCTAAACCTTTAATTTTTTGCAAAAGAATAACTTTCATAGATATGGCCGCCGTCTTAGACGGGGACTTGCTTTTTATAAGAAATTACAGTAGTATTATAACACAAACCCCTGAAATAACGCAACAGGTTAACTACTCTATGTCTATATGCCTAAAAAAATAAAAACAACCGAAGACGTAATAGAAAAACCAATATTTAAGTCTGGTTTTGTTACACTAGTCGGACGATCTAACGTAGGTAAATCTACCCTATTAAACACCTTGATCGGAACCAAGCTGGCAGCTGTAACTCACAAACCCCAAACTACCAGACATATTATACACGGTGTATTAAATGGCCCACAAGGCCAAGCTGTATTTATCGATACCCCGGGTATTTTTAAAGGTGGCCACAGTTCAATTAGTGGCAAACTGGAAGAAAGAGTTAAAGAAGCTGTTCAAGATATTGATTTAGCAGTTTATGTAGCCGATCCTACCCGAGCGATTGGTGTAGAAGAACGATATATTTTGGCAATACTGCGCAAACTAGATGTGCCAAAAATAATGGTGATTAATAAATCTGACTTGCCAGAAAAAGAAAAAACATACTTAGATGATTACAAAGCCTTGACCGAAGAATTTACTGCTACTTTTGAATTATCTGCTTTACTTAACCGCCATGTAGAGCCATTACGCCAAAAAGTTTTTGAACTTTTACCAGAAGGTAATGAACTATATTTAGATAATCAAATTACAAATATTGATAAAAATTTTTGGGCAGCCGAAGTAATCCGCGAGAAAATTCTTTTAGCCTTACGCCAAGAAGTACCATACAGTGTGCACGTTGAAGTAGAAAGTATGGAAGATAAAGGAGAAATAATGATAGTTAAAGCTACTGTATATACTTCGGATAGCCGTTACAAAAAAATGATCATCGGCGCCGGCGGTCGGGCAATTAAAGAAGTTGGTATCGCCGCTCGCAAAGAACTGTCCGCCGCTTTAAACAAAAAAATATTTTTAGAATTAGAAGTAGAAACCGACAAGCATTGGGAAGAAAGAATTTAAAAAGATCTATACTAATCTCAAACAAAACATATTCAAAAAAAACACTCTCAATTTATAAAGAGTGTTTTTGATATATGAATTTATATTAGTAATATAATATTTAGACTATTAGTTTATATTACTAATATAAACTAATTTTGAGGCGTTTTCAATAATTCTACAGCCTTATCAATCATAATATCTTGTCCAACCGCTTCTTTTTCCCATTCTTCTTTTACTTCAATATCTGGCTTAATCCCCTGTTCGTTGATGTTTTTATCATTAGGAGTAAACCACTCGGCGATAGTTAATTTCAATGCCGAACCATCACTAAATGGTTCGTAATTTTGTACCGAACCTTTGCCATAAGTTTTTTCACCTATAATCGTGGCAAATTTATAATCTTGCAAAGCGCCCGCTACAATTTCGGCAGCCGAAGCAGACCCACCATTTACCAAAACCACCGTGGGAATTCCAGCTAGTCGATGTGTACCTTCGGTATAATTTACATTACTTTCTCCATTACTATACTTTTCTGTAACAATTACACCATCTTTAACCCACTCGCTTCCCATAGCTACTGCCATATCCAAATAACCACCCGGATTACCGCGTAAATCTAAAATAATTTTATTTAATTTTTTCTTTTGAATTTGTTTTATAGCCTGGTTAAATTGATCCATGGTAGTATCGTTAAATTGCATAACCCGCATATAGGCAACACCGTTTCCTTTATCTTCAAACGTTACAGAAGGTATATTAATTTTACGTCGCACAATAGATATATCTTGCGGTTTTTCCCAACCTGCACGCATAATATTTAATACCACAGTAGTGTTTGCTTTACCGCGAATTTGTTCTACTGCAGAACTGGTATCTAAGCCAACAGTTGAAGTACCGTTAATCAAAATAATTTGATCACCAGGACGCAAACCAGCTTTAGCAGCTGGTGTGCCCGGCAAAGGCGACACCACTACTAATTGGTTGTTTTTTATACCTATCTCTGCTCCAATACCTTCAAACTCACCAGACATACTTTTAACAAACTCTTCGGCGGCCTTAGGTGGAAAATACAAAGAATGGGGGTCGCCTAACGCATATACCATACCCTGAATAGCACCATAAAACAAATCAGAATCTTTAACCGGTTGCTTTACATAACTCTTTTTAATTTCTTCCCAAACTTGCCAAAATTGATTAAAATCAACACTAGAATTTTTCTCAGCAAGATTAGTGGTATACAAGTTTAAAACTTTATCAATATTGGTAGCGTCGGCAACTTTAATTGTTTTTTTCGCCGCTATTGCCTGACCCACCATAATACCTAAACCAAAAACAGCTATAAATAAAATAATTACTAAATATAAATTAGCATAACGACCAGCACGAAATCTGATAGGTGAAGTGTCCATAGGTATTTATTCTTTTATTATCTTAATATCGGATCCAGCCTTATTTAAAACCATATATAAATCTTCGTAACCTCGATCGATTTCATATGGGTTGCGTAAAATCGATCGGCCAGGAGCAGCCAGCATTGCTACCAAAATATTTACTGCTGGGCGAAGAGCAGGTGGAGCAATAATTTCATTTGGAGTAAATTTGGTAGGGCCCTCTACCCAAACCCGATGAGGATCAAGTAAAGTGATTTTAGCTCCTAATTTTAACAAATCTAACAAATAGACCGAACGATTTTCATATGCCCAATCATGTACCAAAGTTCTGCCTACAGCTTGAGTTAAAATTGGTACGAACAAAGGTAAATTATCTATATTTAAACCTGGAAAAGGTCGGCCGTAAATCTTGTCGGGTAAGGCTACTAATTTACTAGGCAAAATTTCAATATCTACAATAGTAAATTTATGATTCTTTGATAAACGTTTGTTTTTTATTACAAACTGTTGATTCATTTTTTCTAATTTACACAATTCTAATTCTAGAAATTCTAATGGACAATTGGCAATTACAACTTTTGATTTAGTTACAATACCGGCCGCCAAAAAAGTCATTGCTACAATCGGGTCAGGAATAATGGGGTAATTTTTTACTGATTTTAAATTCTTTACACCCGTAATAGTTAAAGTAGTAGTGCCAACGCCTTTGATTTTTGCTCCGGCTTTAATAAGGAAATAACAAAGATCTTGCACCATGTAATTGGATGAAGCCATTTTTATAACAGACACTCCTGGCGCTTGCACTGCGGCCATAATAGCATTTTCGGTAGGAGTATCACCAGATTCATACATTACCACATAAGCAGGCCGCAGAGGTTTGTTTGTTATTTCGTAAAAACATTCTGTTGACTCTACGCTTACACCAAATTTTTCTAATGCAAACAAATGTGGCTTTACTGTTCTTTCTCCTAATTTACATCCACCGGATTTATACAATTTATATTTTGGTACCCGGCTTGCTAAAGCACCCAAAAGCAAAAGAGAAGACCGAGTTTTTTCGGAAGCAATTTTATCGATATTAGCTAATTTTAAAGGTGCACTAGAATCTACCAATAATTTGCCTTTTGCCTGCCATTCTATCTTTATACCAATACTTTTAAGCAATTCAATAATACGCTTAACTTCTTCAATTTCTGGCACATCTACTAAAGTAACTGGTTTTTTAATCATTGCGCAAGCACACAAAAGCGCCACTGCCGAATTTTTAGCAGTTTGATTAGGAATACACCCATGTAATTTTTTACCACCATTAATAACTAGATAAGACATAGATAAAATTATTAACCTAAATTTTGACTTTTCTCTGTAAAAAGACTATTATAATGATACTATAAATTCGCTTTTAAAACAAGCCATATGGAATATCCTGGCAGCCACATAATACGGCCAATTCGTCGCGCCCTGCTTATTACTTTTATAGCACTATTTTTTATTATCTGCCCAATTCTTATTATGTATACCACCGGTTATCGCTACGATTGGCAAAATGGTCTACTTAAAGAAACTGGGGTAATAAGCATTGATGTCTTGCCAGCCAAAACCGAGGCCTACCTAAATGGTTTGGCGGTTAAAAAAAACATCCCTATTCGCCTCAAAAATCTTACTCCTCAAAAATATAATTTAAAGCTATCTTTATCTGGCTATTACGATTGGGAAAAAGAAGTTGAAGTAAAAAATAGGCAAACTGTCTATATCAAAGAATTTAGCCTGCTTAAAAAACCAGAACCTAAATTTTTATTAGCCGGGACAATCGGCTTTATCTCTATATCCGATAACGGCCGATGGTTAATTTACGCCGACGAAACTAAGGGTAAAACCAATATTTGGTTAGATGATTTAAACAATAATAGCCAAACATTAATCAAAACCTTGCCCGGAATAGAAAATATTAAAGTAGTTTGGGGTAAAAGATACAACTATGTAGCAATCAGCAACGCCCAAGCCCCATTCCGTTGGTTAATAACTGTTAATACCGAAAATCCTAAACAAAAATGGGATATAAATTATACAGTTGATTCTTTGATTACTAAATACGCTTGGCAAGAAAATCTAGAACCTCAGCTATTTTTTAGCACAGAAACCAATATTAACGCCGCCCAAATTATTCCTCAAAAAATTATCAACGTTGCCCCTAACAAATATTTAGATTGGCAAATGGATGGAAATAAAATTTGGGCTTTAACTTGGGATACTACTACCACTCAGATGATTTTAACCAAAGATATTTTTGGTTTTTCTACTGATTTTGCACGCTGGCAAAATGATAGCAATACCCGCCCATCAGATTGGCATTTGCTTAGTACTTATCAAGATACCCTACTATTAAAAAATAACAAACAGACTGAAAAATTCTTTTTAGTTAATAAAGATAACCAATATTCCGTTACAGGACAAAATTGGCTAATTTCACCATACAATGATTGGTGGATATTTTGGACACCTTGGGAAATAAATACTTATAGTATTGGCAGCGCACCAATACTACTAAATCGTTATAGTGAAAAATTAGAACAGATTATACCTTTAGACGAATTTAATACTTTAGGTATATTTTGGACCAACCGGGCAACCGCCCTCTTTCCATATTATTCAGTTAGCCATGATTTACTAAACGAAGCTACTATTGCTCGGGCAGTTGATAGCCAAAATAAAATTATGTACTTTAGTGGCAAAATTTTATTAAAAGAAGGATTGTGGAAAATTAGTTATTAAAATTTCACTCATTTCAAATATACATGTATGAAATTAGTTACTTATACAGACGGTGGCGCCAGAGGCAACCCTGGGCCAGCGGCTACCGGCGTGGTGATTAAAGATAGTGGAGGGAAAATATTAGCAGCTTATGGCGAATATTTAGGCGAGCAGACAAATAACTATGCCGAATACGCGGCCTTGATATCAGCTTTAAAAAAAGCCCACGAATTAGGTGGTACTGAAATAG
>Ga0075914_112_pt1 | contig 67352 bp, 62 predicted proteins | sample RifGroA2_FD_68333 | JGI IMG/M metagenome (GOLD analysis project Ga0075914, IMG submission 68333) | Parcubacteria (Magasanikbacteria) bacterium GW2011_GWA2_37_8 | reverse complement strand
AAACAGTCCATTTTAGCGACTGTTAGATAAGGCCGATTAAGCACAGGTATGACATTTCTATTTTGCCGGCCGGTATGACATTTCTATTTAGCCTTTACAAGGGTAGAGTCCATATTGACAATTTATTAGAAAAAAGATATACTAATAGCACTTCATTCTCTAATGATACTATAATTAGCCTAAATAATCAATAATATGAGCAAAATGTGTGCTATTTGTGGCAAAACTTCTGCCCGAGCCAACCACGTCAGTCACTCCAAACGTCATGTTCCACGCCGACAACATCCTAATCTTCAACTATTAACCGTAGCTGAAGAAAAGATTAAAGCTTGTTCCACTTGTCGTCGAACTTTAAAAAAGAAAACAAAATAATAAAAAACCCTGCACCAGAACGGTGCAGGGTTTTTTGATTTATTTTATATTACACACCAAATTAAACACCAAATCGTTCGTAGTCAAAAATTACTTTGCGATCGCCAAACCAATATTCAATTTCATGCTGTGCTTCTTCTGGAGTTTCGGAAGCATGAACCAAATTCATTACCGCGCGATGTTCGGAGTTAGCAATAGCTGGAGAATCAGCCGAGTAATCACCACGGATTGTACCCATATCTGCTAAATAAGGCAAAGTAACACCACAAATTTTACGAACCATATCTACTGCATGCACACCTTCTACTACCATACGTACGAGCGGTGCAGATACCATATAACTTACCAACCATTCACGTACCATTTTACCTAATTCCAAATCATCATCTGTTCCTAATTCTACTTTGGCATCAATACCATATTTTTCGTAAGTACCCAAAGTCTTTTGACCCAAGCGACGAATCCAAGCTTCTTCCTTTGGATAATGATTATCGATCTGTTCGGTAGTTGGTTGAAACATTTCTAAAGCCACAATTTTTAAATCACGTTGTTCAAACCGACGAATAATTTCTCCAGTTAAACCTTTTTTTACACCATCAGGTTTAACCATTACATAAGTGCGCTCTTTTTTGAAGTTTTGCATATGTTTTTATGATTAATTAAATAAAGTATTATTGCCAATATAATAACAAAATATAGTTCAATTGTCAATATAATATTATAATTGCAATTTAAACACTTCTTCACACACCAACCGTATTTGCCCCTTTCTTTTATAAGAAATGGGCGGAAAGAAATCGCGAGACAGTGAGAAAATAAAGTGATAATTAAGGATTACGTATTCGTTTTTGGCTCGAACTCGCTACGCTCAAACAACGAGCCAAACCCCTGCGGGATCACTCATGCTCCATCTCTGAATTATCACTTTATCTTCTCAATACTCGCCTGGCCAACGTTGTCCAGGCGAGTATTGAATAAATTTGAAATAAATTTGTAAACAAGGAGGAACGTCCCGCCTCTTTAGGCGGGTTTGGCTCGCTGTTTGAGATCCGCCTTGGCGAGGCGAGTTCGAGCCAAAAGTAACGACGCGTTACAAAATTATTTCAAATTTATTCACAACTCGCGATTTCTTTGCGTCCCTTTCTTATAAAAGAAAGGGGCAAGAACGTGTGGTGTGTGAAGAAGTGTGTAAATAAAAAACAATCTTTAAAATTTTATATCCCTCATAACAAACATCCTAAACTTCACACTCTTCTTAATCCGATCAACCGCCACAATCAGCCCTGCAAAAATTATCCCCACATCATCAGGGATATTTCTTTTATAACAATACCTCTTCACTACTCGCACAAACTTCATTTTTTTCAATTCGGTAATCGATAGATCGCTAGCCAAATAACCGGCTCGTCTGGTTTTAACCTCGATAAAATAAAAATCGTCACCCAAACGAGCAACGATATCTATTTCTCCTGTAGGAGTATAATAATTTCTATCTAACACCACAAATCCGTGGCGCTCTAAAAAACCGCAAGCCTTAATTTCACCCCAATCCCCCAAATTTTTATTCCTCCTTGTCATAATTTACCCGCTCTATCTTTTCTTACCTGGCAAATATTTTTTAACTTCTTGTATTTTAATCTTTTCTTCTTTAATTTTTGGCAAACGTTTTATAAAATAAATTATTACTTTTACTCCCCACCAAATAAAAATTACTAGCCATAGTAATAGCCAAAAACGCCAAGCTAAAAAAGATACCCTTTCTTGCCTAAAAAACATCCACAACAAACCAGCTAAACCCATAGACAACAATAAGTTGCTACCACGACGATAAGCTTCTTTAATAATAGTTTCTTGTTGATAATTACGAAAAATTTTAATTAATAAACCAGCCAATACTAAGGCTAAAAAACCTCCTACCCAAATCCACATCACCCCACCTCGAGCAATATATGGTTGATAAAACCAGTAAGACCACGTCAAAATATTAGCAAAACTCATAAGATAATCTATAATTTATTAAAAATTAAACAAAAATGATAATCACCTGCCGAAAAATCTTCGGCTAATTGTAAGCCACAACTTTCTCCTAAACTAGTTAATTTTGTATGATCTATTAACGCTTCTACGTCTGGACCTAGGGTACCAACTTTTTTCTGCCAATCTACCACTACCACTTTACCACCAGTTTTAAGCAATCGTGTTGCCTCCTGCAAGGCAGCCAACTTCTCTTTTACTTGAAACATCACATTTACAAAAAAACAAACATCTAAACTTTGCGGCGGAACTGGAGTTTTTCCAACTAATTCAATATTCGACCAAATAATTTGCACATTATCATAACCTTCAGTTCGACTACGACTTTTAATATTTTCTAAAACTTCTTTTAAAATATCTACTGCATAAACCACTCCACCATCATTTATTATCCGCGCTGCTGGAAACACAAAATGTCCGGTACGACCACAACCCAAATCTGCCACTCGCATACCAGTAGATAAACCAATTTTTTCAAAAATTTTATAAGGGTCAACTAAAGCAACGCCAGCATGCTCCATATAATTTTTACGAACGAATAAACAATTTGCCAATGGTGGCCATTAAAAACCCCTGCATTAAATTAGTCACCAACAAAAAACCAACAAAAATCAATACTAAACCAATTAACTTATACAACAACCGACTACCGCCAGAAGTTCCTAAGTTTTCTTCTGCCCAAGCAATCGTACCAAAATTCTCTAAAAACCATTCTGTTTTAATAACTAGCACCACACCTAATAATAGAAAAGCTGCTCCGACAATATAACCCATAAAATCTTTTTAATTACAGTGCCCAGGAGAGGATTTGAACCTCCATGCCTTGCGGCGCTACCACCTCAAGGTAGTGCGTCTACCATTTCGCCACCTGGGCCTAAGAATTTAAAACTTTCTATTCCTGCCTATCACCATATCAATTTTACCGTGCGCCAATTTAATTTTTACTTTTAACTCCTTTGAAACTTTCCCGTCTGCCTCGACTGTAAAAGGTTCAGCACCAACAATTTCCATTTCCTCAAAAGGAAAGATGCTTGGCTCCTCATATTTATACCCCCACCACCCCTTTTTTGTCAATGGCCGTAAAAATGCTTCAAGTTTACCATCTTGAGGATGAACTACATTATCTTCTCTATCTTTCTGATTTTTCTTCCAAAAAAATGGTTGTAAATTACAAACTACCACTTCCATTTTGTCATTGGCACTAACTGCAAATCTTTCATCATAAATTACTTTTACTTTAGCTGGCAAAACATGCAATTGCGAAACAAAATAACGATTATTCATCCAACCTATATCTAGCCTCTCTTTAAGTCGACGTGATAAAATATCACAAGCATCCACCCCTACTGGTATTCCTAATACCCCGGCAATTGTATTCTCTGGCCCAACTGGCAAAAAACCAAATGTGCAGTCACAAGTGGCAGCTCGAGATAAAACATGACCAAAAGTATGGTCATTTCCTACAATAACAATGGTTTTTGCGCCACGTTTTAACTCTTCGTCTATTACTTGTTTTGCATCGGTATAATTTGCTAACCGTAAAATCTTTCCAGCAATGCCATAATCGGTCAACCTTACTTCTAGGGCTTTAACTATTGATTCAAACTTTTTCTGACGGAGAAAATTGTCATATAAATAAACATACATACCCGAATAACTAGTAATTAATGCCTAAAATTAAATCAGACAGATGGTTCAACCTCCTCTGTTTTTTTTCCAAATCCTCTGGACCTAGTTACTTTTTCTCCCGCTTCTAAACCAGGCATACTTACTTTACCAAATAATAATGCCCCAGCTTCAATAATTAATGTTTTGGCTTCAATATCACCCATAACTCGTGCTGTACTATCTAACTCTAAAACTTCTTTTATTTTCATGTTACCTTTTACTTCACCAGCCACCTTGGCGCTCCCCGCACGTACATTAGCCAAAATTTTAGCACCAACTTCTACTGATAAAAATTTACTAGTATGGACACTACCAGCTACCGATCCTTTAACAATAATATTGCCTTCCGACGCAAAATCACCTTCTACATTTACTGATGGCCCTACTACGGTTTCTACTTCATCGTTTACTGGAGCATAATTATCTGCCAACTCTTCGTTATTTTCTAAAGCGATTTTGGCTGTTGGTTTTTGAAAAATCATAAATTAAAAAATTAATAATAACTACACCACTATTTTACAACATTTTTAATAATCTGAAAAGGGCTAGGCTTTCCCCTTATCATCAACAAGTTGTTGAACAGGTATCCAAAAACCGAATTCACTGCCTTTGCCAAGACCAAAACTATGTGCCCAAACCTTGCCACCGTGAGTTTCTATAAATTTACGGCATACATACAATCCTAAACCGGTACCAGTAACATTGGTACCTTTAACATTTTTACCGCGATAAAATTTTTGAAAGAAATTAGCTTCGTCTTCTTTGTCAAAACCTAAGCCACTATCTTTTACTGTAACCTCCACCCCGTTACCATCTAGTCTCGCCGCCACCTTAATTACACCAGTTTCACTATATTTAATTGCATTATCGATAAAATTAAACACCACGTGCCTAATCTTCTCGTCATCCATTATTAATTCAGAATTTTTACCTTCTAAAATTTTAAGTGATATTGAAATACTTTTATCACCAGCCCGATCAGTTAATTCCTTTACTACACTTGTTAACAAATCATTCAAATTATGTGACGCAAAAACAAATTTTGTGCGCCCTTGTTCAATACGAGTAATATCTAAAAATTCATCAACTAATTTAATTAAGCGTTCATTACTTTCATCCATTTGCCCTAAAGTCTCATACATGGCTTTGGTTGTCTTACCATAAGCACCGTCTTGAATCAATTCAATATAACCTTTAAGGATAGAAAGTGGTGTGCGTAACTGATGCGAAGCAATAGATAAAAATTCAGTTTTTTGTTGATCAACTTCTTTTAATTGCAGATTAGCAGTCTTTAATTCAACCGTTAATCTTTCAAAACGCTCCTTACTGGCAATTTCCTTTTTTACCGATCGTGCTAACCGCCAGCCGAAAACAGTCACTAATACCAAAGTAATAGCTGTTAAAATCTGATTAGCAACAGTTTTAATAAAAAAGAACTGCGAACCAACCAACACCACCATTCCTACCAATAAAGCTTGGGCAGCAAAAAGTTTTATGTTAAAAATTTTATATTCAATAATCAGGTAGGCCAATAAACCAATAAACAATACCATCCCAATTGGCCCCACCAAATTTATTTCGTAAGTCTGAAAAATCTCACCTAAAATATTAGACAGGGAAAACGTAAACAAAAAAAACGATACTCCAACTGCCAACAAAATAATTTGATCTTTTACTTTGCGAACAGCAGTGTGCCGATATTTAACTATACCCCAAACAAGTAACCAAATTGTGGATATTATTTGCAAAGCATACAAATAATACCATAGCGGCCCTATTTGGCCAGCTTCACAATTTTGAATATCAAAATATACGATATTAAACCGCGATGGTAAAAATATTATAATCGGCAAAAATGCAATCAATAATAGTATCTGCCCACGCCATGGCATTGACTTTTTTTCTAAAAAATAATAGAAAAAATAAATAGTAAAAATCCATACTAACGCTTGAAACAATGGAGCCATTGCCCAACCAAAATTAACTAGGGCAATCGGCACCGCAATCCACTGTATTATTTCATTCAAAATAAATAACGAAAAACTTATTGCAATAGCAAATAAATATTTCGCTAAAAGTGATTGCTTGCTTTTAAAATATACATAAAAACCAAAAAATAAAGATACCAAAATAATCGGAATATAAGAATAATAAAGCAAAATTGGTGCGATACTAGGATCAAAAAGACCTAAAAATGTAGGAAACGAATCTAAACAGTTAAAAAACATAAATTCAATACATAAATATTATTATACCCATCCCCAATCTTGCAAAAGACGCTCGTCATTATTTAAAAAATTTTCACCAATATCAGTACGATACATCATTTGAGGAATTTCTATTTTGTCTATCAAATCATAAACCTGCGTTCTAGCCTCTACTACAGATTTACCAAAACCAGTAACATGCATAATACTGCCATAACCACCAGCGACAAAAAATGAACCGACTTTTTTATTTTTTGATACTTCTTCAAAATGAACTCTGCTCCATTCTTCTTCAGTCAATTTTTCTTTAAATATAATCTTAGCACCTTTACAAGATTTATTATTTATAGGGTCGCTCTCAGCAAAATAAGGAAAAGGGGGAGTTACTAAACTAACCACTAAACCATAACCTTTTTTATAATCCAAATCAATTTTTTCTCCTTTAGCTACAGCCAACAAAAAATCTTTCCAAGGAGTATTATGAATTTCCATCTGCAAATGTACTTCTGGGCTACCAAATCTGGTGGTTAACTCCAAAATAAAAAAATTATCTTTATCTACCAAACAATTCACTGCAACATCTCCTTTAAAATTCACCCTCTGTAAAAAAGGCTTAATTTTTGCCAAAGTCTCTTGATAGAGTTTTTTTCCTTCATCTTCATTATACCACATTACCGTGCCCATCTCAGGAGTAAATGGGCCCAAATCATTATTTAAAAGCCTTTTATGCTCAATACTATATTCTATCGGACCTAACCAGTCTAAACCATTAAAATATCTAGCTACACTTATTTCTATACCTGCAACTTTTTCTTGCAAACTAATGGCTAAAAACTTATCCAAACCTTGCGCTTGATAATTTTCTAAAACCTTAATCACATCACTACCATCAGCCTTTTCACCAATATAATTAAAAACACTAAAGTGACTATTTTGTTTTATTACCCAAAAATTAGGGTGCTGTCTAACATACTCTATCGCCGAACTAATTGTATTAAAATTAAAAGTTTTAATCACGCCACTTAAACCACATTCGGAACATACTTTTTGTCCAAAAACTCGATCTTTTTCCAAATCATCACCGCCCGCGCTTCCGCCTACAACTAGATAACCTTTTTTTCTTAAGTTATCTTGTTCTTTACCAAAACCAATATCATCAAATACGATCAAACCATCCTTGCCAACCCAGGTTAACTCTTTTTGCCAATTTGTAGTCTTCTCTACTATATTTTCAAAACAATCCTTTCTCTGCTCGTCTTCTATATACATTTTTACTTCGCAACCCTCCGCTTGTAAACGATAGGCTAAATCTGCCGCGATAAGTTCGCCAGAAATAAATAAAATTTTCATATTAACTGATAAGATAAACGCCAACCCCCATCACTACAGTGGCGATAATTTTTATCCAAACACCATCAAGCTGCTCCCGATAAATAGCTTCAATAACACCATTCCCAACTTTTGCAATTTTGGAAAGATACACCAAAATAATTAAACTAAAAAATATAATAAAAACGGGCACAAAAGTTTCTACTGTAGCCACATATGATACTGATGGGGCAACGTCAATTGACCTTTGTGATGCTAGTGTGCCAACGAAAGAAATGCCTTCGGCTACAAAGAATACCTTCCAATATTTTTTTATTAAAATTATTGGATTACGCTTAACTAAAATGGTAAAAAAAACACCAGCCAAAAATGCTCCTAAAGAAAATAATGCAAAAATAAACAAAAATCCCTGATCACCAAAATTATAATCTAAAATTCTAGTATAAGCTTCGCCCTCAAATATCATACTTAAAGAAAGTAAAAATACCGCCGCTAACATAATCGACATATAGCGCACAGAAAATTTATTTCTAATTTTATTACTTAAAGATAATAATATAGCACCCAACAAAACCACGCCCATACCAATATATTTAATCATCGGTAATTGCTCAGCACCAATAAAAAAAGAAATTGCCCGTAGACCATTAAAAAGTTAGGGATTATGCTGTAACCATAGAAATTTGTCCACAACACCTTAAAATTACCCCACGGTAAAAAAAATATTAAAGCGAACCATGGAATAATTTGAAACAAACCCGACATTATAGTTCCATCCATTTCGTCATCATATACTTCTTTAACAAAGTATACATCAATAATATTAACAATCGCCCAAAGCATTGGCGCACAAAAAGACAGTAACAACCAATGTACTCTAAAAAAATCTGATACAGAACTAATTAAACCCATGATAAAAGATTAAACTCTATTTTAAATTTTTGGTGTATACTTCTGGGTACGCACACTCATCACCTGTTGTAATATTAGTATAATCACACAAAATAACACGACAACTGTCTCCTGGATTACAAGCAAGATCTAAACAACTCGACCCATCGGTCTGACAAGAAGAAATCTCCTTTGCTTTTTTTTCTATAAACTTATAGTAATTGATTCTCTCTTGCTCATCTTTGGGGCAAACAGCATCATCAACTGGATTGCACGCATTTACAAAACAACTTTCTGTTAAAGGATCACACTCGACTGTGTTACGTACATAATAATCTTCTAAAACAAAACAATGATAAAATACTAAACCCGCCGATATCATAACTACGGTTACAAAAAAAATACCAACTACACTTATTTTTTTATTCATAGTTACCATATATTACTACATTTCTTGAACGGTGGCGATGGTTAATAGACCCAAAGCATCAGTTAATACTAATTTAACTGCTCTACATAATACTAGACGAGCTTTAATTACCTCCTTATCGTCTAAATTAAGAATAGAAACTTTGTTATAATAATCATTAAATGCCTGCGCTAAATCAAAACAATATTTTGTGATTACAGAAGGATTATAATTTTTTAGAGCCTTAATAACTATTTCGTTATAGTCACCCATCAACATTAACAATTTCTTTTCTGCCCCATTTGTTAATAAACTATAATTAATTTTAGGTTCGCTAACAAGAAAGCGTGGTTGTAAATTAATTTTAGATTTTCGAAGCAAACTATTAATACGCGCAACAACATATAAAATATACGGCGCAGAAAAACCTTCAAAACTGGTAGCCTCTTTCATGTCAAAAGTTATTAATTTGGCTGCTTCATGTTTCTGCATGGTAAATTTCAAAACTGCCATAGTTAAAACACCCACGATCTTCTTAATTTTATTTTCCTTCCAATCTACATGACGGCTCTTGGTTTCTTCGTACATTTTTGCATAAATTTCATCACGCAAATCTTCATACAAAATTACCGACCCGGTCCGAGAAGACATTTTACCACTCGGTAAATTAACTAAACCACAACCGATATGTGTCATTTTATTTTTAAAACCATTCAACTCCAAAATTTTAAACAGCTGTTTAAAATAAAATTCCTGTTCTGAACCAGTAATATTTATACTCTCTTCTACTTTATATTTCTTAAATTTCTCAACCGCCAAAGCCAAATCGCTAGTTAAATATACCCCAGCGCCAGTAGATTTACGAAGCAATGCAATATCCAACCCAAATTTTTCTAAATTAATAATTATCGCACCTCGTTCGCCCACTTCGGCGATACCCGCTTGTAATAACTGATCGACAATTTTTTGCCCTTTTTCTTTTACATCACTTTCATAAAATATTTTGTCATGTTTTATTCCCAATTCTTGGCTCAACCTAGCAAAACCATCAATACTCCAACCCCTTGTCTGTTTAAACAATTTTATTATTGATTTGTCCTTTGCTTCTAATTTTTTCTGCAAATCATCTAATTCTGACCTGACTTCTAATTCATATTCTTTGATATAATTACTGGCTTCGGCATAAACTTCACCCAACCACCTCTGTTTATTTTCTGGCAACTTACTCATTATTCCTTGTTCTTTATTCCTTTTTAGCACCCCCCACAAACATTTGACTACATGAGAACCGAAATCGTTTACATAATTTATCGGGATCATCTTAAAACCACTTTTGTTATAAAGGTTAACTAAGGTATTACCAATAGCAACAATACGCAAATGGCCAATATGGAATTCTTTATGAGTATTCTGCGATGGATACTCAATCAAAACTTTTTTTTCATGACCGAGGTTATTAGCGCCAAAATTCTTTTTAGCTACCTCTGTCAAAACTATCTTGGCTACAACACTGGTATTTAAATAAAAATTTACATATGGACCAAACACTTTAACATCTTTAATAACCTCAGATTTTAAATTTAAAAATTCAGATACAATTTTTTCGGCGGCTTCGTTTGGACTCACGCTCCATTCTTTAGCAATCCCAAAACAACCAAACGCCAAATCCCCCATTTCTGCTTTTGGGGGGCTTGTTAAATCAATATTACCAGATACTCCGACAGATATTAACAATTCAATAATTTGTTTTTTTAAAATATCCATAAAACTATTAACTACAAATTATAAACTACCTATCACTTAACTTTTACAAAAAACCTGCTTCCTTTTTGCACTACATCTCCAGATTTAATTACAAAATTAAAATCATCAACTTTAGTTTCGTTTACTTTTACCCCACCTTGCTCAATTTGTCTACGCGCATCACCCTTGCTAGCACAAATTTTCGCCTCTACCAAAACTGTAATTATATCATAAACGCTTGGTTTAATTTCTGGCACCTCATCTGGTGTCTGCTTATTGCTAAAAGTAGCAATAAAATAGCCTTCTGCTTCTTGGGCTTCTTTTTCTGAATAATACATTTTAACAATTTCAAAAGCCAAACGTACTTTTAAATCACGCGGATTAGCACCAGATTTTAATTCTGATTCATATTTCTTAACTTCGTCCATCGGCACCCGCGTGGCCAGATTAAAATATTTAACAATTAACTCATCGCCAATAGACATAACCTTGCCAAACATATCATTAGGTTCGGCCATCAAATTTATTGTATTACCCCAGGAAGAGCTCATCTTGCGCCCGTCTGTACCCTCGAGTAGTGGTCCCATTACAATATCTTGTGGCTCTTGGCCATAATGTGATTGCAGAGTTCTGCCAGCCAATAAATTAAACCGCTGGTCTGTACCACCTAATTCTACATCGGCTTTGATAGCCACAGAATCATAACCTTGCATTAAAGGATACATAAGTTCACGTAAAGACACTCGCGTACCAGCATCTAACCGACGACGAATATTTTCCCGTGCACTAAACTCTGCCAAAGAAAACTGATCAGCCTGATCACAAATTTCGTTATAACCAAGTTTCTTTAGCCACTCGCTATTAAAATGCACTTCGCATTTTTTCATATCCAAAATTTTACCAGCCTGCTTTACGTAATTTTTCATATTCTCCTGTACCATTTTCTTTTCTAACATCGGACGTTCCGAATCTTTGTCTGAGGTATCGCCGATTACACCAGTAAAATCACCAATTATAAAAACAACTTGATGCCCTAGTTCTTGAAAATCGCGTAATTTTAAAAGTGGAATAGAGCGACCAATATGAATGTTTGGGCTAGTAGGATCAATTCCTAATTTAATACGCAATTGTTTGCCACTTTTTAATTTCTTTTCTAAATTAACACGATCAATTACTTCATCTACCCCACGTGTTAATAATTCCTGAATTTTTATTTGATCCGTATTGATTGACATATAAACTTTATCTAATTATTAACAAAAGGGATGGTAATTTTAAACGTAGTGCTCCAACCCCTCTCTTCGTCTGGTGAAATCACTTCAATCTTACCACCGGCTTTTTCAAAACGTGTATCCGCAAAAGCCAACCCCTTACCGCCTGGCTCATTTTTTTTGGTTGTAAAAGTTGGTAAAAATATTTTTGTCTTTTCTTCATCAGGTATCCCCTTACCATTGTCTGAAAAACTTACGACTAAATTCTTATTATCATGCGTAATCTCCAGACTCACAACACAACCACTCTCCGATCTTATCCCTTTTCGGACAGCATTAGAAAGAAAATTGCTTGACGAACTTAAAACCATACCATGCGGCACAGCAATCTTTAATTCATCGGCTTTGGATCTAAGTTCTGGGTCGATTTTAAACTCGCTTTTTTCTGTATAATCTGGACCGCTTAAAGCATAACCATTATGACGCTCACCTGTTAATATACCCCCAGTTTTTTTATTATTATGACCATTCATAAGCCAATGCAATGTATTAAATAACCGACCAACTGGTTTTTCTCGATCAATAGTTGGGTCAAATACATCATCGGGGCCTTTTAAACGTAAAAATAAATCCTCCATAATCAAACGATACGCGTCCCACATTTTTATAATTCCCGCCCAAATATCTTGCAAACCTCTTACGTCTTCATCATCAAAATCTTGTTGATCTAACAAGCTGTCAATTTCTTCCAACAAACCGTTTTTAAACATTACAATTACCGACCTCTTAAAAACTGACGCGTCATGTTCAAAATAAGGCAACACATCTTTAGGTAAATATTTTTCTAAATCAGGAGTCTCTACTATTTCTGCCGATAAATCTTTAACAGCTAATAACGCCTCACGTTTATTATCAATCTTACCTAAATTACAAAAAATTTCATCTATCTTTTTAAAATGGTCATCAAACAAATCTAACAAAGCAAACGGTAATTCTGGATTTTTTTGTACTTCATTTCTACGATTTACCAAAGCAGATTCTTTTATCGCTGCATCTTTTATCAAACCGACACTAGCCCCTGCCTTTCGCATTATATCTTTACTATCGCTCATCTTAATCATTGGAAAATTTTCTTCGTGCATAAAAATTAATTTAACCCCTCTAATTGGCTATTTAATTTGATTAGTTTATCCTTGGCTTCGTTTAATTTTTGTTGCTCTTTTTCTACTACAGCTGGTGGCGCGTTATTTACAAACTCTTTATTATCTAATTTGCCTCCCAAACCTTTTATGTATATACCTAGCTCTTGTTTCTCTTTTTCTAATCTAATTTTTTCCTTTTCTACATCTATTGCTCCAGATAAATCTACAAAAATTTCTACTCCACTTTTTACAAAACCAATACTACCAGCAGGTTTAGTGGCTGATTCCTCAATTTGTAAATTTTCTAATCTTGCTAAGGTTTTAATAATTTCTGAATTTTCCTCTAACAAATCTTTCTTGCCTCCAGCGGAAATAACTACATTTAATTTCTTAACTGGTTCAATTTTATTTTCCGCACGAAGCGAACGAATGCCGGCGATAATATCCTGAATTAATTGAAAATCAATACTAGTGCAACCAAAATCAACCGCTTCTTCTTGCAATGAGGTCTTTTGAATGGTTGGCCATTTCTCAACAATTAGCATTCTTTCTTCTCCATAAATTTCTGTCCAAATTTGTTCTGTTACAAAAGGCATAAAAGGATGCCATAATTTCAAAATCACGCTTAAAATATAATTTAAAATTTCTGATTTATCACCTTCGATTTTAGCAATTTCCAAATACCAGTCAGCCAATTCATTCCAGGTAAAATCGCGCAATAATTCTCCGGCTTGAGAAAACTGAAATTTTTCAATATTTTTACTAACTTCATAGATCACAATGCCTAAATTAACCAAAATCCACTTATCAGCCAATGTTTTCGGAGTTGGCTTATCTATTATTTGATATTTATTATCTTCTATCTGTGTCAATATAAACCGACTAATATTCCAAAGCTTGTTAGAAAAATTTCTAAACCCAGCTATTTTCTCTTCGGATAATTTACAATCATTCCCTGGGGTATTACCTATAAGAAGAGACAGTCTCACAGCATCTGTTCCATATTCTTTACAAACGTCCAACGGATCAATTACGTTCCCTAAACTCTTACTCATCTTTCTCCCTTGTTCGTCACGCACAAGCCCGTGCAAATAAACTTTTTCAAATGGAATGTCACCTAAAGTATAGGTGGTCATAAGAATCATACGTGCCACCCAGAAAAACAAAATATCATAGCCAGTTTCCATAACAGTTGTCGGATGAAAATTTTTCAAATCCTCTGTCTCGTTAGGCCAGCCCAAAGTTGAGAACGTCCAAAGCCCTGAAGAAAACCAGGTATCAAGTGTATCTGGATCTTGCAACCAACCATCTTCATCTGGGGCCTCTATACCAACAAAAATTTCATCGCCCTTGTACCAAACAGGAATCTGGTGCCCATACCAAATCTGACGACTAATACACCAATCACGCAAATTATCTATCCAATGAAAATATATTTTATCAAACCTCTCTGGAACAATTTCGATCTGTTCTGATTTTACAACTGTCTGCATCAATTCTTTCAAACTCACTTCTTGCCCGTCTTTGATATTTTTTAATTTTGATTTTTCTAATTTAAATCTCTTGTTTACGTCAATAAACCACTGCTTAGAAGGTATTGGTTCGATCGCATGCCCACAACGATAACAAATAGATAAGTTATTTTCATAATCTTCCACATGGTCAATCAATCCCATCTTTTCCATATCTTTTACAATAGCAGTACGTGCCTCTAAAGTTGTCATACCGGCATATTTACCACAGTTAGCCATCATTTTACCGTCTTCATCAATAATTTGTTTACCAACAATACCATGGCGCTGCGCAATTTCATAATCTGTAAAACTATGATATGGGGTCACCTTCACTGCTCCAGAACCAAATTCTATATCCACAGCATCATCAGCTACTACAATAATTTCAAATTCACCCAAAACTCCTGGTATCATATATTTTTTACCGACCATGTCTTTATATCTGTTGTCATTAGGATTGACAGCTACCGCAGTGTCGCCCAATTTTGTTTCTGGACGAGTTGTAGCCAAAATAAAAGGACCATATTTTATCCAATACATTTTTCCTTGTGAAGTTTTATGTTCTACTTCGTCATCCGCCAAAGTAGAATGACATCTTGGACACCAATTTACAATCCTATAGCCACGATAAATCAAACCATCATCATACATTTTTTTAAAAACAGTTTTCACTGCCAAATTTCTCGGTTCATCCAAAGTAAAAGCTTCGCGACTCCAATCCAAACTAGATCCCATTTTTTTGGATTGATTGACAATTGTATCGTGAGATTCTTTGGCGAATTTATTTACCTCTTCCAAAAACTTTTCTCTACCTAATTCCTTTTTTGGCTCCTTAATACCACGCTCCATTAATAATTTTTCTACTTTTGTTTGTGTGGCAATGGCCGCGTGATCAGTCCCAGGCACCCAAAGAGTCCTATCACCTTTCATTCTATGATATCTTATCATCAAGTCTTGAATAGCCAGCATTGAGGCATGCCCGATATGAAGTGTGCCTGTCACATTTGGTGGCGGAAGAACAATAGAAAAACTTTTGCCAGTTGTACATTTTCCTTCTTTATCACATTTATCCGGATTAAAAAAGCCACTTTCTTCCCAACGTGTGTAAATTTTATCTTCATATTGTTCTGGCTCGTAGGCCTTAGGCAATTCCTTCATAAAACAAAAAATAGGTTGAAATTAAAATTTAACGGTATTTAAACTAGCTTTTTAATATTTAATATCATTACTTAATATTTTACTAGATTTAGCAAAAAAGTGCAATAAAACTTACCCCCAGTTCGGGGGTTGACAGAAACCAAAATAATAGGTATACTTCCCTGTTACCTGTATTTTTAGCGAAAATTTGCCACTATGGCTTTAGACGAAATTCAACAACTACAACATTTGTTTACTGAAAGCAAACATGTTTTACTAGTCTTTAATCGTAGCGACCGAGGCGACGCCTTGGCCAGCGCGTTAGCCTGTAAAACATTCTTAGAAAAACAACACAAACAAGCGGATATTGTAGCCGATGATTTTGTATTATCTAAAAATTTCTCTTTCCTGTCTGGAGCAGAAAAAATCCAACCAGTATTAACTCATTTACAAAAATTCATTATCAAAGTTGATGTTTCAAAGGCACCTGTTGAAACTTTAAGTTATGATGTTAAAGATGGCTGGCTGTCCATTTACCTTACTCCGCGCCAAGGTCATATCACAAAAGATGAGCTACGCACTGCCCAATCTACTTATAAATACGATTTAATTATCACTTTTGGTGTCTCCGACTTAGAATCTTTAGGTGGGGTATTTTTAAATAACACCGACTTATTTTATCGCACACCAATTATCAACATTGATCATCAGCCAAACAACGAACATTTTGGCCAAATTAATTTAGTAGAAATTACCGCAACTGCTACCGCAGAAATTGTTCTTAAAACATTAAAACAATTAAACAAATCTTTAATTGATACACCGATCGCCACTGCCATTTTAACTGGTATGATTGTAGCTACCCAAAGTTTTAAAACACCAAATGTTAATCCCGATACCCTAAATTACGCTTCCGAATTAATTAATTTAGGCGCTAAGCGAGAAGAAATTGTCCACAATTTATACCGTACTCGCACTCTTAGTACTTTAAAGCTTTGGGGAGAAGCACTCACTAATCTCAACCACGATCAAACTGCAAAATTATCTTGGGTAACAATCGACAGCAACCAAATCGCCCGCGCTGGAGCTAACGAAGACGAATTAAAAGATATTATTTTTGAATTAATCAATTCTGCTCCCGAGGCAGAAATGATTTTGCTTATATATGAAACAAAAATAAATAACCTGCCGGCTGTTAAAGGTACATTGTATTCTGAAACTGGCAAAGATATGCGCAGTCTGTTGGCACCATGGCACGGGGAAGGTAATAAAAAACAAGCAACTTTCACCATCACTGATAAAACACTAGCAGAAACAGAAAGAGCGATTGTTGAATATATCAAAAAAACTGCGATTTAATAATCGCAGTTTTTTATTAATAATCTCTAATAATTTAACATTACACTAACGGTCTTCCGGTCATTTCCGGTGGTTGGTCGACTCCTAATAATTTAAGAACAGTTGGCGCCACATCTGCCAACATGCCTACTGGATTAAGTAAACTCAAATCACCTTCAGGAGCATCGCCGCCTGGGCCAGCTTGACCAGCAAAATCTTTACCAATTATAAGTAGCGGTACTGGATTAGTGGAATGCTCTTTATCAATATCTCCAGTTTGCAAATTCGATACTTCTTCGGCATTGCCATGATCGGCAGTTAAAACGACTACTCCATTTTGAGCTAATGTGTGCTCTACTACATCACCCAAAGCTTTGTCGGTTACTTCACAACCTTTAATTGTAGCCTTGATGTCGCCTGTGTGCCCCACCATATCTGGGTTGGCAAAATTAACTACAACAAAATCATACTTTCCACCATCAATCGCTTTTGCGGTTTCTTTAGCTATTGCGGATGCCGACATCTCCGGGGCATCAACAAAATTAGAAACTTTAAGTGAAGGAATAATTTTACGATCTTCACCAGAAAATGGTTTTTCTATTGTCCCGTTCAGAAAAAAAGTAACATGGGCATATTTTGTAGTTTCGGCAATATGAAACTGGGTTAATTTAGCCTTACTTATTACTTCTGCCAAACAATTATGTACTACTAGCGGAGGAAAAACCACAACAGTAGGCAAATCTTTGTCATATTCTGTCATTGTTACAAATAACAAATTTTTAATAGAATGTCTTTCAAATTTATCAAAACCTGGCAAAATAAAAGCCTTAGTTAATTCTCGTGCCCGATCAGGACGAAAATTAAAAAATATTACAGCATCTCCTTCACTAACTGTAGTTACTGGTTTGTTATTTTGAGTAATAACTGTTGGCGTAAATTCTTCATCATAAACTTTTTTAGTGTATGATTCTTCAATCGCTCTTAACGGATCGTCCGTAGTATTTTCTGCCTTACCTTCGGCTATCGCCCGATAAGCCTTTTCGCATCTATCCCAACGATTATCACGATCCATCGCATAAAAACGCCCAGCCAAAGAAGCGAGTTTACCAACTTTTTTTTCTTTCATTTGTTGCAACAAAGTACTAATAAAATCCTTTCCCGAATCATAAACACAATCTCGTCCGTCTAAAATTGCGTGAACAAAAACATCGTTATTTAATTTATTTCTTTTACATAATTCTAATAAACTAAATAAATGGCTGTCACTAGAATGAACGTGTCCGCCGCTTACTAAACCAATTAAATGTAATTTTGATTTATTCTTTTTAACTTGCTCGATTGCTTGTAATAATGCCTTATTTTCAAAAAATTCTCCCGTTGTTATCGCCTGATCAATACGCGGGCAAGACTGATAATAAACTCTACCAGCACCAATATTAAGATGCCCTACTTCAGAATTTCCCATTTCACCAAACATCAGGCCCACCTCATTGCCCGAAGCATACAGCGGCATCGCTGGATAATTTTTTAAATAATTTAAATAGTTAGGCATTTTAGCACGAGTAACTGCATTACCATCAGAATCTGGTGCGATACCAAAACCATCTAAAATAACAAGAACAACGGGACGATATTTAGACATAATAATTAATTTCAAAATAATGATTTACCTGTCATTTCTTTTGGCTTACTGGCATCCATTAATTTTAACAGTGTAGGGGCAATATCAGCCAGTATCCCATTTTTTAATTTAATATGACAAAGATCTTTGCTGATTAAAATACAAGGCACAGGATTAAGCGAATGTTCTGTTATAATTTCATTAGTTTTTAAATCAACCATTTCATCGGCATTACCATGATCGGCAGTAATCAAAATTTGCCCATCCTTTTTTAATACCATATCCACTACCTTGGCCACACAACTATCCAAAATTTTAATTGCCTTTTTTGTAGCTTCAAAATTACCAGTATGACCAACCATATCGGCATTGGCAAAATTAATACAATAAAAATCTAAAACGTTCATTTTTAAATAACGTAAAACTTCTTCGGTAATAGCTTCGGCCGCCATAGCGGGCTGTTTATCATAACTTTTTATATGTGGTGACTCTATTTTCATTCTGATTTCTCCTGCCACATGATCAGCATAGCCGCCATTAATAAAGTATGTAACATGAGCGTACTTCTCTGATTCGGCTAAATAAAGTTGCTTTTTACCACGCAAAGCCATAGGCAAAGTGCCATGCAAATCTACTGATGGAAAGGCGGTCATGATATGATTCAAATCTGGGCCAAAATCTGTCATAGCCACAAAACGAATATTTCTAGGAAATTTTTCTCGTCTAAATGCTCTAGATTTTTTGTTAAAATCTTTTTGCACAAACGCCTTGGTTATCTGCCTAGCACGATCACTTCTGGCGTTGGTAAAAAAAATCACATCATTATCTTGAATAGTGGCTACTGGCTTATTATTTTCGATAATTACCGTAGGACAAATATATTCATCAGTCTCACCGCGATTATAAGATTGGGCCAACGCTTCTTCGGCACTACTGGCTACACAACCCTTGCCCAAAACCATAGCATTATAAGCCTGTTTGGTTCTATCCCAAATTTTATTACGATCCATCGCATAAAATCTACCTGCAATTGTAGCAATTTTTTCTCTACCCATCATATGATTTCGTAGTTCGTGCAAAAATCCAGTTGCACCATGAGGAGAAGAGTCACGGCCATCAGTAAATAAATGCAAACAAACTTCCTTTATACCTTCATTACGCAATAAATCCAACATTGCATACATATGTTCGGGCAAAGCATGCGCACTATTACCATCGGTAAGAAGTCCTACCACATGAGCGGCTGTATTATACTTTTTAAGATGAAAAACGGCTTGTTTAAAAGCTTCGTTTTTAAAAAATGTACCATCATGAATCGCTTCTGAAATAACCAACAAATCTTGCTTTACAATTCTGCCAGCACCAATATTCATATGCCCAGCTTCAGAATTACCTTGTTGGCCAGACGGAAGCCCAACATATTGGCCCCAAGTTTTTATAGTAGAATGAGGACATTTTTTTAAATAACCAAAAATATTCGGCGCTGTTACCGGTGTGATGGCGTTACCTTTATTTTTTATATTCCCCAACCCAAAACCATCTAAAATCATTAAAACTGTTGGTTTGGTTTTTATCTTTTTATTTACCATAATAATATTACGTAATACTAACCACCAATTTCCTCTTCTATTTCCATTAATCGATTATATTTTTCTACCCTCTCCGAACGCGACATAGACCCAGTTTTAATAAACTCGGCATTTACTGCTACAGATAAGTCGGCGATAAAAGTATCGGCAGTTTCGCCACTGCGATGAGAAACGCTAATTGCATAATTATATTTTCGCGCCAACAAAACAGTAGCAATAGTTTCGGTAAGAGTACCAATCTGATTTAATTTAATTAAAATTGCATTAGCTACTTTTTCGTTAACTCCCCGTTCTAATCTTTCGACATTAGTAACAAACAAATCATCACCCACAAGCGTAACTTTTTTACCAAGCTCTTTGGTTAATAATTTCCAATTATCCCAATCATCTTCGGCTAGCCCGTCTTCAATCGAAATAATTGGATATTTTTTTACCCACTGAGCCAAGGTAGCAATCATTTTTTCTGGACGCCAACCTTGTTTTTTGCTAACAAAATAATAATTACCATGATGATAAAATTCGGAAGAAGCCACGTCTAAACCCAAAAAAACATTCTTGCCCGGTTCCCAACCGGTTAATTTTATTGCCTCAATAATTAATTGAAGCCCACGTTCGTTGTTTAATAATTCTGGCGCGAAACCACCTTCATCGCCCACGCTAGTAGCATAACCCTTTTGACTTAATAAATTTGCCAAAGAGTGAAAAATCTGAGAACCCATTCGAATTCTTTCGCGTAATAATTTATGACGCGGAATAATCATAAACTCTTGAACTGATAAACCATTATCCGCATGACGACCCCCATTTAAGATATTTATAGTAAGTACTGGCAAACGATAACCTTTTTCTGGAATTTTATAAATATGACGAATATATTGATACAATGGTAAATTCATGGCCAGGGCTCCTGCTCGAGCCACTGCCAACGATACTGCCAAAATCGCATTTGCGCCTAACACGGCTTTATTTTTTGTGCCATCCAAATTAATCATTTTTTGATCAATTTCTATTGGCTTAGTTATTTCCATCCCCACCAATGCTTTAGCAATTACAGTGTTAACATTTTTTACCGCTCGCAAAACCCCTTTACCGCCATATCGCTTCCCGCCATCACGTAATTCTAAAGCCTCATGGCTACCAGTAGACGCACCCGATGGCACTTTAGCTACTCCTATCAAACCATTTTCTAAATAAACCTTGGCTTCTACAGTTGGGTTACCACGAGAATCTAGTACTTCCCTCCCGACAATTCTTTTGATTTTCATAAATTAAGGAATAAAGAATAAGGATTAAGGATTAAGAAAAAATAAAATTAACTATTTTATTCCTTTCTCCTTAATCCTTACGCCTTATATTATATCACAGCCGTAAAAGTAAAAAAAGCCCCACTTCTTTAGTGAAGCAGGGCTAAAAATTGGATAAATTAACGTGATAAAATCTCGTAAGTTACATTTACATTCATTACCCCATCTTTACTGCCGGCAGCTACGGCTTCTGGAGCACCCCCCATACCACCACCTTCAGCCGCAGACATTACTTTCATATTATAAAAATCTCCGGTTGATTCATATTCGTTATAAGATACTACCCCGCCCAAACGCACGCCTAAAGAATTTGCTAAAAACAATGCTTTAGTTTTAGCATCTGCTAAAGCTTTGACACGTGATTCTGATTTTAAATTCTCTGGATCATCAATCGTAAAATTTAAACCACCAATTTCAGTTGCGCCATACTTTCCAGCCAAACCTAATATAGTGGTAATTTTACTTAAATCTCTAATCTTGATAGTTAACTGATTAGAAACACGATAACCTTTTAGCTCTTGGCCTTTATCTGGGGTATAACTATAATCTGGATAAATGGTATAGTTGCTTTGCAGATCTTTCTCCGCAATACCCATCTTCTTTAATTCGGACATAACTTGGTCCATTACTTTTTTATTGTTCTCCTGAGCCTTGGCGACATCTTTATCTGTATTAGAATAACCAATGGTTGTCATGGCGATATCGTTGTTGCCCGAAATTTTACCATAACCAGATACCATAATGGTTCTTTCCATTTTGTCGGCCATGCCAATATAATTGAATTTTTTTAGATTATTACGCATTAAAGTACCCACAAAAAATATCATGTAAACCAAAAACACCGTGGCCAAGGTAATTACAAGCTTTTTAACAAAATCACTGCCCCAACAATGATTACAACTACAACCCGTACCGCAACCACCTTCTCCGCAACATTCTTTTTTAGCAGAGAGCGAGGTTTTGGCACTATTTTGTATTGACATAAATAGTTTCCTCCGAATTAATAAGCGTATGCTGATTAATTCAATTAATAATAACTAAATTATTTAATTTGTACTGCCCGAACACCGGGTAATTTTTTTCCACTTAAAAACTCTAACATCGCACCGCCGCCAGTCGAAACCAAATCAATATCATTTAACAAATTTACCTTTTTTAACACTTCTACCGTCTCGCCACCACCGCAAACACCAAAAGTCTTACCACTAGATTGATCGGCTACCAAATTTGCCACTGCATAAGTACCATATTCATATGGGTGCTTCTCAAAATAACCCATCGCCCCATTCCAAATTATGGTTTTAGCGTGCTTGAGACATTCTGCAAACAAACCAATCGTCTCTGGGCCAATATCATATATTGATAGTTTTGAATTTTGAATTTTGAATTTTGAATCAATTTTTAAAACTTCAATTTTTAAACCATTTTCATCCCCCACTACTAAATCAACTGGTAAAATCACTTTTTTATTTTTAAATAATTTTAGAGCTTCTTTTTTATATCCTTTATCAATTACCGAATTACCAACTTTATACCCCTTGGCCCAAAAATATGTATTCGCTAATCCTCCTCCTATTAATATATAATCAGCTTTAGATAACAACTGCTTTAAAACTGGAATTTTAGTTTCCATCTTTACGCCACCCAATACAACCACTAGAGGTTTTTTTGGATCTTCTGTTGCCTTACCTAGATTAACGATTTCTTTTTCTAACAAAAACCCAGCATAAGTTGGCAGATATTTGGTTACTCCCGATACTGAAGCTGCTTCCCGATGAGCAACTGCAAAACAGTCTAAAACAACAACTTCTCCTAATTCAGCAATTTTTTTACTTAATCTACTAATTTCTTTTGCCTCTTCAGGGAAAAATCTCATGTTTTCTAACATAACAATTTCGCCTGCCTTCATTTTTTCAATTTCACTTTTTGCATTAGCAAAATAAATTTGTTGATCATCTGGTCTCCCAATTTTTTGGTCGGCTATAAATTTTATTGGCCTTCCCAATAATTCGCCAGCTCTTTTTACTACTGGTTTTAAACTAAAACTATTATCATAACCGCTTTTACCTTTTCCGTCATATCCGATTGGACGCCCAAGATGTGTAAGCAAAATTACTTTAGCTTTTTTCTTGAGCAAATATTCAATCGTTGGCACAGATAATTTAATTCTATTATCATCAATTACCTTGCCATTCTTAATAGGCACATTAAAGTCTACCCGTACTAAAACTCGCTGGTTATTTAAATTTTTAATTTGTTTAATCGTTCTAATATTCATAGATAAAACGATTTTCGTTGGTAGACGCACCAAAAACTATAACACGCACCGCATGACCATTATTATCACTTAAATGTACCGCAAAATTATAACCAGACTCATTAATAAAACCCGTTTTACCAGCAATCTGAGATACAGTAAAATTACTCGGAACCCACTTAGTTAAAAGCCAATCGGTACTCCATACTCGTCGTGGCTTATCTTTACCTAAAGGATGTATATAATATTCACCAATTTGCACTGTTTGTAATATTTTGTCTTTTTGTAAAGCAATTTTTAAAAGTTTGGCAACATCACGTACACTGGCAATATTATCTGCATCTAAACCAGTAGCCTCTACAAAATGAGCAGAAGTTAATTGTAAATCACGTGCTTTTCGATTCATTCGTGCTGCAAATTGAGTAGGAGTTAAACCGCTAATTCTTACCAAGGCATTAATAGCACTATTAGATGAGCCAATTAAACCTACATGCCATAAATCATCAGCAGTAAATTTTTCTCCTGCATTAATAATATGGCTACTACCAACATCATCAGTCTCAAAAATTTCTGTGGTAGTAGACCATTGTATTGGTAAATCTAATAGTACCAAAGCACTCATCAATTTGGTTACACTGGCTAGAGGTCGAATTGCGTCGCTATTTTTCTCGAACAAAACTGCTTCTGTCTTGTTATCTACCACTATAACCGATTGAGCAGTTAACACTCCGACAAAATTATTTTTATTTTTCTGCAAAGGAACAGTAGGACGCAAAACCGGCAAATTTTCGGCGATCGCATCACCACCTATCAATTGTCGGGGATTAGACACTGGTAATTTTAACCACTGTCGACCAGTCGGAGAAAAAGAAACTGTGTTCGCGAATAATAAAAAAACGCCGACCAGCATCATCCCAAAAGAAGAAATAAAATCAAATAATTTTTTTGACATAATTAATCAAATTCATTCGCTACCCTTTATTTAAATTAAACCGGCGACGAGTTTAACATATTAACAATATTTTCGTGCTGGTGCAGTTTATCATAATCTGGCAACTCACTCAAACTATTCAACCCCAAATGACGCAAATAATCCATAGTCGCCTCAAAAGTAGGCAATAAGTTGGCTGGGTCTTCCACTTCTTTCACAAGCCCACGCATCATAAGATTGCGTAAAATCAAACTACAATTTACACCACGAATTTGCTCTAACTCTGGCTTGGTTATTGGGCCACAATAAGAAACAACCGTTAAAGTTTCTAATTGCGGTCGGGTTAATTCGCCAGAGACTTCTGCCTTTAAAAAATTTTCAGCCGCTTCACGATTATCAGGATTTGACACCATTTGCCATTCATCATTATTTTGTAATAAGATAATACCGGAATCTGCATGGTTATATTTTGTCCGTAATTCTTCAAGCGCTACAACCACTGCCTTATCATCTATATTTAAAACCTTAACCAACTTCTTTACCGCCAATGGTTTAGAAGCGACGAATAAAATTGATTCTAATTTTGAGGTTAACATAAAATATTATTATTCTAAAATACCAATTCTAACAATTTAGCAATTTAATAGTTTAACAATTTAAACCAAACTAACTTCCAGTTCTCCAAATGCATCGCCCTGTTTTACGGCCGCTTTCGCTTCACGCATTAATTCTAATAAGGCCAAAAAACTTACAATTACATCTGTTTTGTTGCTGACCGAAGACAACAAATTACCAAAACTCATCTGCTTGTGTGTTTTTAACAAATTAAAAATTGATTCTACCCTTTGTTTAACAGAAATAGAATGATCAATATTAACTTGTGGTAATGGGTTAACTGGACGCAACCGAATAACCAAATATTCTATCGAACGCTGCAAATCGGTAATCTGAGCATTGGCTGGCAAAACAAAACCTGCTTGTTTAACTGGCGGTTCAACACGCCCATAGGCCACTCGATTTTGTTCCCACAAAATATTAATCTTTTTACTCGCTTCCACATATTGTTGATACATCTTCAGCTGGTCGGCCAAGCTTGGCCCTTCGTCTTCTTCGGGATATAAATAGGGTAATAGGTTTTTTGATTTTAAATAAACTAGTTTGGTAGCAATTACTAAAAAATCTGCCAACTCATCCGAACGCTCTTCACCCATCTTATCTAAAAAATTTAAAAATTGCTCAGTCACGTCCGACAAAGCCACCTCGCTAATATTTACTTTTTCTAATTCAATTAATTGCAAAAGTAAATCTAGCGGTCCTTCAAATTTCTCTAACTTAATTTCTTGTTTCATTTTTAAAATGGTAATTTTGCTTGCCTCTTCTCCCACCAATCTTCATAGGTATGTTTGCCAAGAGCGGTAATTTTAATATCGCTTATAAAACACTTGTCCGATTTGTGTACACAATAACCAATAATATACCCCCGACGAATCAAGCGTTCTAAACTTTGGGTAATAATTTTTACAGGTGTGGTTTTGGTTTTTTTGTCTTTGTATAACCGTAAAAATATACGACGATTAATTTTTCCCCTGTTTTCATAACACTCCTTTAAAATGTTTATTTGCAGGGCAGATAACATGATAAAAATTTCTAATTCCTAAATTGACTTAATATGCACATCTTTTAAAGCTTGCTCTGGCAATGTGCTTGGTGCACCCATCATTAGATCTCTAGCATCGCCGGTTTTGGGGAAAGCAATTACTTCGCGGATATTTTCTTCACCTTGAAGTATGGCGATTAATCTATCTAAACCAAAAGCAATACCACCATGTGGAGGTACACCAAAGGTAAAAGCTTCAAGTATATGACCAAAGCGAATATTAATATCTTCTTCAGATACACCCAAAATTTGGAAAATCTTTTTTTGCAAAGCGTGATCAAAAATACGAAGACTCCCACCAGCAATTTCAAAACCATTTAAAGCAAGATCATAAGCACAGGCTTTTACTTTTTCTGGTGCAGTATCAAGCAATTCTAAATCACTATCTTGTGGTCGTGTAAAAGGATGGTGGGACGCCACCAAACAATCATCGGTCTCACTTTTTACAAACAAAGGAAAATCTACTATCCAACCAAAAGCTAATTCAGTTTTATCTTTTTTGTCCTTTCTTAAATCTGGTTTATCGTTACCATATTTTTCCATTGCTTCAGCATAAGTTAAAACTGGAAAAGGTATTTGTGAAATATGTAAATGTGGAAAAACTTTTTCTACTAATTCGATTGTCATTTCTTCGATCAAACTTCTTATATCTTTTTCTTCTAAAAACGACATTTCCATATCAAGTTGAGTAAACTCTGGCTGACGATCGCCACGATTGTCTTCATCACGAAAACATCTGGCAATTTGGAAATATTTTTCTACTCCTGCTACCATTAATAACTGTTTAAATTGTTGTGGCGATTGCGGTAACACATAAAAATTACCGGGATGTAATCTGGATGGTACCAAAAACTCACGCGCACCTTCGGGCGTGCCTTTGGTAATATACGGGGTTTCAATCTCCCAAAAATTTTTCTCAGTTAAATAATTACGTAAAAACTGGTTCATCTTGTGGCGCATTTCCAAATTCTTTTTTAGACGCTCACTGCGAATATCTAAATAACGATATTTAAGACGAAGTTCCTCACTAATTATGCGTGTATCTTGACTAACATCAAATGGCATGGCTTGTGATTCAGAAATAATTTTTATTTCTTTAACTAAAATTTCTATTGTACCAGTTGGCATCTCGAGATTTTTTTGTTTCTCACTACGAGCCTGCACAATACCACGTAATTCCACCAAGTATTCTAAACGCACACGTTTTATTTCTTCCAAAGATTTTTCATCCATTTCGGCTGGCACGCCAACAATTTGCGCCACCGCCGAACGATCGCGCAAATCCAAAAATACAATCTTGCCCATATCACGTCTGGCATTCACCCATCCTTTTAAAATTACCTCAACACCCACCTTACCGACTGTTTCGATTATTGGAATACGCATAATATTAAATTAAATAAATTATTTCCACCATCGTGGCAAAATATTAGAACACATTTGCCATTTCTCCACGTCTATTAAATCACGGTGATTGCGCAAAATATATGGCAAATTTCTAACTCGAGCGCCTGGATAAATGCCAACAATTTTACCGTTGGCGTTGGCAACTGTAACCACCAGCTCTTTCCCAGAAGCAACATCTTCTATTGATAAATCAATACTATCATCTAACATTTGCGCTTGTCTATAAGCCGAAATCCAACCACCTAGACAATCAACAAAATATCCACCTATACCACACATCGAGCCAATACAAAAAGATTCATCTCCGAAAGCGCGTACATAAAAACTAGAGGTTGGAACACGATCATCAGGCGAAGCCCAGCCGGTGGATTCTCCAGCTTTTTCAAATGTATCCATACCAAACGTTATACCTTTGTAGCTTTTTACGCCAAATGGATAATGCCACGTCACAAATGTTGCTATCGCGATTGTCATTGCTAATATTATAACAATTTTAATGTAAATTACTTTCATATTATTCAATAACTTCTAATACTCCGATGCTTTGGCCGTCACCTTTGCGTGCTCTAATCAATATATTATAAATTTCTCCCCATTTCTTTTGGTCTAATACAGTAATACAACCTAAAGAATGACGACCGGTATGGATATAACGCTCACCGCTATGGCCGACACGAAACCATACTGTCGGATTTTTGGCATTATCATAATACAAACCTCCCGGATGAGGAAAATCTGGGATCTCTATATCATACAAACCTTTAACCCAAGGCGCGCCTTCATAATCAGTAGTTTGATATTTCTTATCGGACAAACATAAAATTTTATTTGATATTGAGTAAGTAACCTGCACCAGCTTGGTGTGATGATTGTCGTTAATCATAAAAACTGAAATATCATCTGGACACTTAACTGAATATTCTCCTCCACGCAATGCACCTTCTAAAATCGTAAAATATTCGCGCCCTAACTCTCGACGTTTCACTTCCACTTTGAGATACGACGGCAACGAAACTTCTTCACCATTTCTATCCAGAACAACTAGCCAACCATCTTTTGTTTCCGGAACATAAACGAAAGGCGTCTTAACGGTCGGTTCCAATGTTAAATCAAACACTCCACGCTTACTCTTTGTTTTTTTTCTTCCACGCTTTTCATAAACTTCCACCTGACATTTATTAATTTGAGTAGTATTTTTTTCCAAATCTATTTTTAATTTTACCGAAATACTTCCAACATCATTAAAAAACAAATCTTTTTCAATAACAGTAATTTTTATCTCCGGATTAAAAAACTTACCATCCACAAAAAATTGTCCAACTGTTTCTTGACACGCGACACTTTGTCCTTTCTTAATTTTTTTGTCAACACTGATAAAATTATTTAGCGCATTAATTTCTACACGAACATCGTTGCCAATTGAATTGCCAGAATATTTAATGTTAATTAATTTTAAGATGACTGTTTTGAACATAATTAAATACTTATTCTCGCCGCCAAAGCAAATTGATAAAAATATTTTTCTAAATTCTCTGGCGTGTCGTGATATTCTCTGTCGCCATAAAAAGTATCAGCCAACAACTCGCGCACACGACACAATTCTTTTAACTTAACACCGCGCCAACGTTCATCCAAAATCGTCAAATCAAGTAATTCAAACGCTCTGTCTAATGCATAATTGCGGTTTTTAAAATTATTTTTATTATGCCATTTTACCGCTCTACCAACCTCACTTCCAACATTCCCTAGTTGTTCTGCCAAAGTTAATTCAAACCACCATCCAGCGACCAAATTTTGATGGATATATTCTAACACAATAAACTATTAAGCAAATAATTCTGCCATTTCTATTAAACGATGGGCATAGCCATATTCGTTATCATACCAAGCAACTACCTTTATCAAATTTCCACCCACTACGTTAGTTAGGCTGGCATCAACAATCGAAGAATAACTATTACCTACAAAATCTGAAGAAACCAGTGGTTCAAAAGTTACATCTAGTACTCCGGCGAAACGAGCAGTTTTGGCGGCATCGATTAAAGCTTTGTTAATTTCTTCTTTAGTAACATTCTTTTTTAAAACTGCGGTAATATCTGATAATGAACAAGTAGGCACTGGCACGCGAAAAGCTACACCATCAAAGATACCTTGTAAATTTGTTTTTACCTCCCCCACTGCTTTAGCAGCTCCGGTAGTGGTGGGCACAATATTTTCTGCAGCTGCCCGTGCCCGACGCAAATCTTTGTGTGGGCCATCTTGTAAATTTTGATCGGCAGTATATCCATGTACTGTACTCATCATAGCTTTTTCAATACCAAATTTTTCATCCAAAATTGCCATTACTGGGGCAATACAATTGGTGGTACAAGAAGCATTATTAATAACTAATGATTTTTCTTTTCCTACTTTACCACAATTAACCGATCGCACATAAGTTGGAATTTCAGGACCTTTTGATGGAGCAGAAATAATTACTTTATTCGCCCCAGCTTTTACATGCAATTCTGCGCCGGCTTTATTGGTAAATCGGCCAGTACATTCCAAAACCACATCTACTTTTAATTTTTTCCAAGGCAAGAAACTTGGATCTTTTTCGGCAAATACTGGAAACTTTTTGCCTTTAACAATAATATTTTTTTCATCATATGTTACTGGCAATTCATATTTACCATAGGCGGTATCATATTGCAAAAGATGTGCCAAAGTTTTGGTGTCGGTTAAATCGTTAATGCCAACAATTTTAATTCTTTTGTTCTTAAAAGCAGCTTTAAAAGCCTGCCGGCCAATACGGCCGAAACCATTAATTGCGATATTTGTCATAAAAATAAATTTAAAATTTAAGTTTTAATTTATACGTTTAATTATTTTTTAGCGGGTTATGAAACCCACAGGTTTCATCCCCGAGGCTTCGCAGCCGAGAAAAGCAAAAAAATAATTAAACATATAAGTTGCTATACTAGTATATCCAATTTACTTTACTAAGGCAAACAAACACTTTAAATACTCTCCCTCAGTAAACGCTACTAATTCTGGGTGATCAATCCCGTGTGTATAAGTTTCTAAAATTTGTACTGTTCGCCCTGCCCTACCAGCAGCTTCCGATAACATATATCTAAAATCTGCCAACGACACATGAGCCGAACAAGAAGCGGTAACCAAAATTCCATTTGGCGGCAAAAGTCGTAAAGCTAATTCGTTAATATTGCGGTAACCTTGCAAACCTTCACGAATTTTGTGTCGATCTTTAACAAAGGCTGGTGGATCCAAAATTATTACTGAGAAATCATTTTTCCCTAATTCTGGGTCATTTTCGCTTAAACCAGTTAAATACGCTTTTACATCAGCACCAATAAATTCGGCTTTGTTTTCTTCTGATTTATTTAATTTAATATTTTCCTCGGCGAGTTCTAATGCCTTTTCGGATACATCTACACTTACTACTCTTTTTGCTCCGGCACCCAAGGCATAAACACTAAAACCACCCGTATAAGAATAACAATTTAAAACGCTTTTACCTTTAACATATTTTTCTAAAGCAGAGCGCTTGTCGCGTTGATCTAAAAAGAAACCAGTTTTTTGACCACCTTTAATATCTACTAAAAATTTGTAACCATTTTCTAAAATTTCAATTTTTTCTGGCATTTTCCCATACAATAATCGTGCCGCATCATCTTCTAAATTATTTGTAGATTTTTCTCGGATATTTTTCTTGTTATCAGTACGTTCAAAAATTCCCTTTGGCTTAACAATACCAACCAAAGCATCCACAATTTGTTCTCGCCAAAATTCTAAACCTACTGTATGAAATTGCACCGATAAATAATTAGCATATTTGTCTACTACCAATCCTGGCAACAAATCATTTTCACTATTTATCACTCGGAAGGCATTGGTTTTTTTGTTTTCTACCAAACTATGTCGCAACTCCCAAGCAGCTTTTATTCTGTTTTCAAAAAAACTTGGGTTTACTTCTTCGGATTCTTCCCAACTCCAAAGTCGCACCGCAATCTGTGAATACGAATTAAAATATCCTTGTGCTAAAAATTTACCCTGTTCATCTACCAAATGAACTGGCATACCACTTTCTAATCCTTCGGGAATACTTTTTAAAGCCCCCGAAAACACCCACGGATGTCGACCACGAATGGGGCCAACTCTTTTATTTAATACAGTTAATTTAATCATAGTGCATATATTTTAACGTAAATAACCATAAAAAACAATACCCCCAACATATAAATGTCGGGGGTATTTGTATATTCAATTTTTATTGCATTTGTTCGGCCACTTCGGCAGCAAAATCTTTTTCTTGTTTTTCGATTCCCTCACCTAATTCGTAACGAACAAAACGGTTTACTTTTGCCCCCTTATCTTCTACCAACTTTTGAATAGTAATTTCTTCATTCTTGATAAAAGGCTGCTCAAGCAAACAAACTTCACCATAAAATTTATCCATCTTACCTTTTAAGATATTTTCGATAATATTTTCTGGTTTGCCTTGTTGGCGAAGTTGTTCGGCAAAAATTTCACGTTCTTTTTCGATTAAAGTAGCATCTACTCCTTCGCGACCAACCGATTTTGGATTAGCAGCTGCAATTTGCATAGCCACGTCCATTCCTAATTCTTTGTCGCCACCTTCCATATCTACCAAGATACCAATTTTGGCACCATGCAAATATGATACTACTGTGCCAGTAGATTCGTATCGGACAAATCGACGAATACTAATTTTTTCACCAATTTTAATGGTTAAGTCGCTAATGGCATCAGCTACAGTTTTACCAGTACTTAACATTAATGTAGATAAAGCAACTACATCAGTTGGATTATCTTTTACAATAGTTTCGGCTACAGCACTAGCAAAAGTAACAAAATCTTCGCTTTTAGACGCAAAATCGGTTTCGGAATTAATTTCGACAATGGCTCCGATTTTAGCATCAGGGGTAATGTAACTTGCCACCTTGCCTTCAGAAGCAACTTTGTCGGCTCGTTTAGCTGCTTTAACAATTCCTTTTTTGCGCAGAATATCTGCGGCTTTTTCCATATCGCCACCCGCTTCCTCCAAAGCATTCTTGCAATCCATCATACCAGCACCAGTAGAAGTTCTAAGTTTTGATATATCCGCTGTTGTGATAGACATATTTTTGAAGATAAATAAATTATTTGAAGATATTAAATTGATTCAGAAACTTTCATTGGACGACGTTCGGCAGTTTTTGGCGCAGCTTTTTTAGCTACTGCTTTTACCAAAGAAGATTTGCCGGCCATTTTTTCTTCACTAATTTCTGGACGAGCAACAGCTGCTTTTTTAACTTCTTTATCAATCGCTAATTTATTCTTTTCCCAAATAGCTTTTCCTTCGTTAACAGCTTCGGCTAATAAATCAGCAATTAATTTAATAGAGTTTACAGCGTCGTCGTTGGCAGGAATAACATAATCGGCTTTTTCTGGGTTAACATTACTATCGCACACGCCCACAATTGGCACACCCATACGTTCAGCCTCGGCTACTGCAGTTTTAGATATACGCATATCGGCCACAAACATAGCATCAGGCAAACGATCGATATTGGCCAAACCACCCAAATATCTATCCATGTTGGCAATATCTTTTTTAATATCTAATTGTTCTTTTTTGGTATATTTTTCTACCTCACCACTAGCCACTTCTTGTTTTAAAGTGTTGTATTTTTTTAGACGTTGTTTTACTTCGCTAAAGTTAGTAAGTAATCCACCAATCCAACGTTCTGTAGAATATGGCATACCACAACTTTCGGCGGCAGCCTTGATAACTGGTTGAGCTTGACGCTTAATACCAACAAATAAAATAACCTTGCCTTTGCTGGACAGGGTTTTTACATATTCCAAAGCCTTTGCCAATTGTTCTTGGGTGCTTTCCAAATTAATAATATGCACACCATTGCGCAAACCAAATAAATATGGTTGCATTTTTGGGTGCCAACGAGAATTCTGATGGCCAAAATGAACACCGGCCTTCAGCATTTCCATGAGTGTAGGTAACTCAGTCATATTTTCCTTATAACCCTTTCGGGTTTATTGCCTCCTCGCCTCACCCCAAGAGTGGTCCTAGGGAGGAAAAAAATGGCGAGTGAGTGATTAAAGTGTTGAAATTATATATGAATGTACGGATTTTGTCAAGACAGATCCTTGACACCCAAACCATTTTGTGCTATTATATATTCACCTTAATCCTCAAGTTAAGGCAATTAACATTTAACGGATTCCACCGGTTTTGTTAGCTCGGCATAACTATTTCTAGACCTGCCCAGCACTCTGATTGACTAGGATTCGAAAGACGCAAAATTACTCTAAAATATGGCTTTTCTTTCTCTAAAAAACAACATCTTTAACGCCAAAACCGCGCTAATTTTGTCATTAGAAAAGATCTTCGCCTAATTTTTTGCTTCTTCGCCCTAATTCAATCAAATAACAATACCCGGATGATTCCGATGGTATTTTTTTATGGACAACATTATCTACCTAGCAATTACTGGCGTTATTGCTTTACCACTTGGCTTTGTGGCTGGCTATTTTTTACGAAAAAAACTTGCCCAGGCCCAAGCCAATTCAATCGAAGCTAAGGCCGACCGTATTTTAGCCGAAGCCAAAACCAAACAACAAGAGTATGTTTTAGACGCCAAAGAAAAAGCCGTAAAAATTATCGACGAAGCTAAACGTGAAGAAAAACAACTTCGCCAAGAAGCTCATGCCGCCCAACAACGTTTAGAGCGTCGCGAAAGCATGTTTGATCAAAAATTAATAGAATTTCAAGAAAACCAAACCAAACTACAAGAAAAAGTAGATCGCGTAAAACAAATCAAACTAGAAATCGAACAAATCAAAATTCAAGAAGGCGAAAAATTACAAGCTATCGCCAACCTTTCTAAAGAAGAAGCCAAAATCGAACTTTTGGGAATGGTAGAAGAAGAAAGCAAAACCGACTTGATGGCAAGAATAATGAAATTAGAACGAGAGTCTTCCGACAAATTTGAAGACAAAGCTCGAGAGATTGTTATCGACGCCATCCAACGCACTGCTTCTTCTCATGCTGCCGAAACCACTTCGTCTATTGTTAATTTGCCAAGCGAAGAAATGAAGGGGCGTATTATTGGGAAAGAAGGTCGCAACATTAAAACGATCGAAAAATTAACTGGTTGCGAATTGGTTATCGACGATACTCCAGAATCAATTATGATTTCTAGCTTCTCGCCTATTCGTCGTGAGGTAGCCAGATTGGCATTAGAAAAATTAATGGCCGATGGCCGTATTCAACCTGCTCGTATTGAAGAATTTGTTGACAAAGCTAAACAAGATTTATCTTTGGATATTAAAAAAGCTGGCGAAGAAGCTTTGTACAAAATTGGGATTACTGGCATTGATCCAAAATTAGTAAACATTGTTGGCCGATTAAAATATCGCACCAGCTATGGCCAAAATATTATCAACCATTCTATGGAAGTGGCTTACCTTTCTGGTATTATTGCTGCTGAACTTGGACTCGAAGAAGCCAAAGCTCGCAAATGCGGTTTCTTCCATGATATTGGTAAAGCCGTTGATCAAGAAACCCAAGGCTCTCACCCAGAAATTGGCTATACCATTCTCAAAAAATTCAATATGGACGAAGACGTTGCCCAAGCTGCTCGTGACCACCACCTTGACCACCCACAAAGCATTTATGCTACTGTAGTTAAAGCGGCTGATGCAATCTCTGGCGCCAGAATGGGTGCTCGCAAAGACACCTTCGAACACTTTGTAGCTCGTTTAGAAGAATTAGAAAAAACTGCTAGTGGCTTCCCTGGCATTGAAAAAGTTTATGCTATTCAAGCTGGACGAGAAGTACGCGTGTTTGTAAAACCAAACGAAGTAGACGACTACAATGCCTTCCAACTAGCCAAAGATATTGCACACAAGATTGAAGAAGAATTACAATATCCAGGTGAAATTCGCGTTACTATTATTCGCGAAACTCGCGTGGTAGAATACGCTAGATAACCTTCCACCCTCTTACTGCTTGCAGTGTACCCAACGTGGTACACTGTGGATAAACTTTTTGTCAACCTAGCCAAAAAAATCTGATTGTGATATACTAAAAATAGTTAAACATAAACAAAAATATATGACAAACTCCAATCGGAAGGGGGTGACACTATGAACAAAGCTGAATTATCCCAAGTTTTGGCAGAAAAATTAAATGTTTCCAAGCGTGAAGCTGAAGAAATGTTAAACACTTTTACTGATGTAGTAACTGCTGAATTAAAAAAGGGTGGAGAAGTAGTATTAACTGGTTTCGGCGCTTTTAGTGCCAAGAAACGTGCTGGCCGCGTTGGCGTCAACCCACAAAATCCTTCTCAAAAAATCCAAATCCCAGCTGTAACTGTACCAAAATTCAAGGCTGGAAAGGCTTTAAAAGATGCTCTAAAAGCATAAATAACAAAAATCCCCACAAGAATACTTTGGGGATTTTTTATTTAAAAAAATAAAGGGCATTGACTTAATTAAAAAAATGTTTTATAATGATCAACATAATTAAAGGCCCCATCATCTAATGGTTAGGATATCTCGCTTTCAATGAGAAAACACGGGTTCGATTCCCGTTGGGGCTACCAAGTTAACACAAGAGCTTTTTTCGGACAATAACGACCAAGGAAATTGCGCGAACCCTCGTGGCAAGTACCCCAAATTTTAGACACTCTTTCTCATTCGGATGAGTAAATAAATTAAGTTGTTAATACCATGTAAGTGGTATTTTTTTGTAAATATTTTTCTTTGAAAAGTACTGGCGGCATTTTTAGAACCGAGTGGATACGACGAAAATTGTAGTAAGCAATTTGTTGATGCACAGCCTCAATTAGTTCGCCAATGTGATTAAAACGATTAAGATTACCTAATTCCAATTTAAACTGTGAATAAAAAGATTCTTGGAAACCGTTCTGCCAAGGACTGGATTTACGACTATGCGATGGTGTGACTTGGTGTGAGCGTGGTCGTGTGATGGTTGGCAATATGCCAACCGACAATTTCTCTCGTGTAAATATCAATTACTGTTGCTACATACCAGAATCGATCAACAAACCAGAGGTAAGTGAAATCTCCGGCCCAAATTACATTCGGACGAACCGGATAAACTACTTTTAAAACATTTTCTACCCGTGTCTCTGGCCGGTTTAAATCTTCTGACTTAGTTGGCTTCCAGCCACGACGAATTTTTGGTTTTAAGTGATTAACCTTCATTACCCGAATAATTGGTTTTTTGTTTTTTCCTAGTGCCAGAGCTACCCGCCGGTGGCCGTAAGCTGGGTGTTCCGTCATGACAGCAATAATTTGTTTTTTTAATTCTTCGTCTGAAACAGGCTTTTTGGGTTGATAGTAAAGAGAAGAGCGAGCAATACCAAGTTCTTTGGCCAATGCTGTTTTGGTTTTAACTTTGGCCATATATTCACGCGCTCTTCGTATTTTTTTCCGTTCGCTTTTTTTCAAGAGCGAACATACCGATAATTTCTTTTAATTCCTGGTTTTCCCGTCTAAGACGAGCGAGCTCTAATGAACTCGTACCAGTATTATCCGCCTGAGCCCGAAGCCAGGCATACACTGTTTTTGTGCTCATATTATATTGAGCACAAACGTCAGGCACTTTTGTGCCGTTTTTTATTATTGCAAGGATCTCGTCCTTGAACGATTGGTCGTGGCGTTTATACATATGATTTTATTTTGCCCGAGATGAGACAATGTGTCTAGTATACAGGGTACGGGCCATTACACGGTGTTTTTTAATATTACTTTTTACTGCGATTCCGAATTACAAACAACCTGTCATTAAAACGAATGCGATCGGGAGTTTTGAAAGTTATTAAATCACCTTTCTTGGCTATCTTTGCTGGCTTGTCGTTTACAAACATTTCATCGACTTTGCATTTTACTGCGCCAGTAGTATCACCGGTAATTAAAATTTCTTCACCGAGTTTAAGATTACCTGCTTCAAGAACAAATTCCCCTACGCCAGCTTTACGAAAAAAATTAGTAACACGCCCTATATAATCATTTTGAGTAGTAGTATGAGAACCATACTCTCCGCTCCACTCGCCAAGTTTTTTACCTAAATAGTATCCACCATGCCACAAACCACGATTGTAAACTTTTTCTAATTGTTCGGTCCAAGCTCTAATTTTTTCTTTAGTATATACATTATTTTCTACCGCCTCCACCGCTTCGTGATAACATTTGGTTACAGTATAAACATAATCTGGTGCACGACCTCGGCCTTCTAATTTAAATACGCTTACACCGGCTTTTACCAATTTGTCTAAAAAGCCAATCGTACACAAATCTTTTGGCGACATAATATACTTATTATCCAACACCAACTCGTCTCCATTTTCTTCATCAATTACTCGATAAGTTCGACGACAATTTTGCCTGCAAATTCCTCGATTAGCCGAAGCATTTTGCGTGGTTAAACTCATATAACATTTGCCAGAAATAGATACGCACAGCGCACCGTGGGCAAATAATTCGATTCTAATCAACTTTCCACTGGGCCCCACAATTTTTTCTTTTTTTATTTGTTCAATTATTTTTTCTATTTGTTTTAAACTAAGTTCACGAGCCAACACAACTACATCGGCAAATTTAGAAAAAAAACGAACAGCCTCGATATTGCTTACATTTTGTTGGGTGGAAATATGAACTTCCAAACCGATCGAGCTGGCATATTGCAAAGCAGCTATATCGGAAGCAATAATAGCCGTTATGCCATTTTTCTTGGCTGCCTTACAAATCTTTTTCATCAGCGCCAAATCACTATCATAAAGAATAGTATTAACCGTAAGATACGTTTTAACATTATTCTTTTTACAAATACGAACAATCTTTGATAAATCGGTTATTTTAAAATTATTGGCCGAACGAGCGCGCATATTAAGCTGTAAAATACCAAAATACACGGAATTGGCACCGGCTTTAATAGCAGCGTTAAGCGAGGCAAACGACCCCGCTGGAGACATTATTTCTATTTTATTCATAGATACATAGAGTAACTGGATTTTAAGCAGATGTCAACCGGTCTACTTAGTTTATTTTCTCACTCTTAACTCAACTAATTTCTTCAAAAAACTCCACCCATCTTTAAATACTTTTATTTTACTTCTTCGCGCTTGATAGCGATTTTCCGACCAATCTACTGGTATTTCTTTAATTCGCCAATTATTTTTTTGAAACAAATAAATCAATTCTGTATCAAAAAACCATTGATTATCTTTTATTAAAGGAACTATTTGTTTGAATTTTTGTAAATTAATTGCCTTAAAACCACACTGTAAATCGGAGAAACTATGACGAAGGATAATTTTAGAAAGCCAGATATATATTAAAGAACTAAACTCTCGAAAAAATGATCGCTCTTTTTTTGATCCTTTTAATAACCGCGACCCCATTACTAAATCGGCTTCGTTATTTAATAACGGCGTAACCAAACTAGGCAAATCAGTTAAGGCCACAGCCAAATCTGCGTCCATATAAACAAAAACGTCAGCTGTCGATACTAAAGCATAATTTTTTATTGCTCGCCCTTTACCTTTCTCGGCATATATTACTGTTTTAATTAAGCTATCAAAATCATTCGAAATACCCTTCGCTAAATCTTCAAATTCTTTACTAGATCCATTAACAATCAAAACTATTTGCCAATCAAAAGAAAAATTTTGCTGTTTAACAAAACCTAATAAACGCAAAACATTATCTTTTAAAATTGCGGCCTCATTATAAACCGGCAAACAAAATTCTACCTTCATAATTCTATCTTTTTCAATAAATATAAACTCCCTGTTCCAAATAAAAACTTATTATAACTATAACTAGACACTAAATTATAACCTGTTAAAACTGAATTGTAATTTACCACATATTGGCGGGTGTTGTCTGTAAAAATTCGTGCCATATACCAAGGTTTTTCGTTGGTAAACGTAGGTAATTTTTTTTGAACCAATTGTCTTGTATTCCAACCCAACCATTCGTATCCAGCATCAATTTCGGCAGGCAGAGCACCTTGTGCAACCAAAGTATTGGCCACAGCCCATTTTATCTTATTTTCGGCCAAATAATTATAGGTGCCCACAACAGCATAAATAGCCATTAAAAATAATAATATCCCGCTAGCATAAACTATCCTTCTGGAAAATTTGATTGCGGGTATTAACAAAAGTATAAACACTAGCGGCGCTAAATAATACCTGTCAAAACTAACCAAATACATTATCGCCGCTATTTGGGCTAACAAATTTAAACCTAAAAATATAGTTACCCAATCAATTTCTCTAAACTTTATATTCCGATTATCAATTATCTGTTTAATTAAAAACCCTATTGCCAAACCAACCAAAAAACCAACCAAGATTGTTAACCACAATTGGACACTAGAATTAATAGTGATTGTTGGCGTACCAGTTAAAACTTCATTCGCCCCTCTTGCTCCTAAACCATAAATATTAATAATATTACGGAAATACGGAAAAGTTAAATGCTTTGTAAAATACAAAACTAAAGACAGTCCTATCCCTAATAACCCTGCACCAGCTAAATATAGACGGGTACGATTACCAACAGCTAAAAACCCACCAATAATTATTGGTGATAAAAATAGAGCCAGATAACCAACCAAATAATAACCCTGCCATAAGGCATTGTTTAGTAACGCCCGCCCGTTATTAAAACTGTGCATAGTTACCGCCCCTTGCGGCCACCAACCATGCGATTGGAAAAAATAATATAATAAAACACCTGCCAGCAAACTTACGCCATATATTAACCAAAGTTTAAAATCTTTTTTTCTAGTATTAGTTAAAATTAAAACTAAAGATAATAATGGTAAAATTAAATAATTTTGTCGAATAAAACCAGCGCCAAAAGCTAGCAACTGAGCAAAAATAAAAAATCTACTTTTCCCAGTTTGATTAAACTGATAAAAATAATACAAACTAACAATAACTAAAGACAGCGCTGGCACGTCCGTCATAAAAGTAAAGCTGAGATTAAAAAAAATGGGATTAAAAAATATTAACCCCACCCCAAGTAACGCCCCGCCGATTGACCAGCCTTTTATTTTTAATAATTTAAATAATACTAACATTGTCACTACCGCCAACACCAAAGTAGACAGGCGTAAAATAGTAAAACTAAAACCAAATAATTTTATTAAAACTGTTCCGTATAATATCTGCCCAATAAGTGCTGGTGTGATTAAAGGATCAAATCTAAAATTCCAACCAAAATCTCGTACTGCTACCGCATAAAACCAATCGTCATTTAAAGCAAATTCTCCAATTGGGTTAACCAAAACTATTATTAAAATAAAAAATATTAATAAACCAAAATAAGTTTTATTAATTTTTAAATAATCTACAAACCTACGCAACATAAAACTACAATAACTTTTTAATTTGTTTTTTCATCGCCCGCTCCCCTTCTAGAACAGAATCTTTACCGGTATTACTAATAAAATACTTCTTCCATACGGTTAGGTCGTTATCATTAAAACGAGGCTCAACTATCATATCTGCAGCTGCTGAAGAACAATGTCCTAGGTAATGACGGACTATATCAAAACTACGAATAGTAATACTAGCGAGCGAAGCTTGATTTGGTTTAAACCACTTATTAACTTGATAGTTATCTAGATTGACCGCTACCACAAATTTTGCACCAGCATCACGTACTGCTTTAACCGGTACTGGTTGGCACAATCCACCATCAACTAATAATTGTGTAGAGTTTTTAACCGGCTGAAAAAACATTGGGATAGAAACACTGGCCCGAACTGCATCGGCAATTTTACCTTTCGAAAAAACAACTTCTTTACCAGTAACTAAATCAGTAGCAATAATTCGTAAAGGAATTTTAGTGTCCTTAAATTCTTTATTGCCAAACCAAATATTTAATAATTTTTCAACCTTCTCTCCTTTAACAAAACCCAGTTTAAAAGTTGGCGCAAGCAAAGATAAAAATTTATCCCATTTACCACCCAAAGCAACCATCTCTAAATCGACGGCATTTTGATATAACGCATAATAAGCACCAACTAACGCCCCCATACTAGTGCCAGCAATATGGCTAATTTTTATTTTATTTTTTTCTAATACTTTTATCACACCTACATGAGCTAAACCTTTTAAACCGCCACTACCCAAAGCCAAACCGATAGTTTTAGACATAATTTGATAAGTTAAGAATAAGCTAATTCTATCTAAAATTTGATAATTAAACAAATTATACTAACTTGCTTAATTATAGCATAAATAACATAAATAATTAACAAAATAATTAACAAAGTTGACTTTTGCACGTTTTTCATATAAAATACTCATGTTTTTACGGCAGGGTAGCTCAGTTGGTAAGAGCGGAGGATTCATAACCCTCAGGTCGGGAGTTCGACTCTCCCCCCTGTCACCAGTCTGCAATTAAACCTATATGTTAATACTAGGAATTGAATCATCTTGCGACGATACTTCTGTAGCCCTTTTGGATTGTTCCGAACAGGGCTGTTTTGTTATTAAAGAATCAACTGCTTCTCAAATTGAAATTCATCAAAAATATGGCGGCGTAGTACCAGAAATTGCTGGACGGATGCATGCCGAAAAAATTGTGCCACTAATTGAACAGGTTTTAACCGGTCAATCAAAACCAGATATAATTGCGGTAACTACTGGCCCAGGTTTAATTACTGGTTTAATTGTTGGCACCGAAGCCGCCCGCACTTTGGCTTGGACAAAAAATATTCCTACGGTTTCAGTAAATCATATTTCTGGCCATATACATGCTGTAGAAATTGGTGAATATAAAATTCAATATCCAGCACTGGCTTTAATTGTTAGCGGCGGACATACCGAATTAATTTATATAACAGAACCGGGTGATTATAAAATTTTAGGAGCGACTTTGGATGATGCTGCTGGCGAATGTTTTGATAAAGTAGCCAAACTACTTGGTCTTCCCTACCCTGGTGGCCCCCAGATTTCTAAACTGGCTGAAACTGGAAATACTAAAACGATTTCTTTTCCTCGTCCAATGCTTGATAGTGATAATTTAAATTTTTCTTTTTCTGGACTTAAAACCTCGGCTCTTTATTGGCTGCGAGACAATAAATTAACAGCGGAAAAAATTATTCCCTACGAACTGCCGACAGGAATTTACGGACAATCAAATAGCGAACCAACTACAAACGATTTTTGCGCTTCTTTCGAACAAGCTATTGTTGATGTATTGGTAAAAAAGACCATCAAAGCTGCAGAGGAATACAAGCTTAAAACAATTATTCTCGGTGGTGGTGTGGCTGCCAATAAAAAATTACGCGAAGAACTGTCTGGCGCTATAAAACAATTTATTCCTTATTCTTTATTCCTTGTTCCTTCGCTAAAATATTGTATGGATAACGCTGCTATGATTGCGGTAGCTGGGTATAAACAGGCAATAAAAAAAGATTTTACCGACTGGCAAAATCTTACTGCTGATCCAAATTGGGAATTAGGAAGATAATGAAGGTTTGATATTATAAAACTTGATTTAATTCGTCTATTAATCCATTGCTAGCCTCCACTAAAAAGGAGGTTTTTATTTTTTTATCGCCTACAATCAAATAAACCGCCTGCTCTCCTTTATATTTTCCTAAAATCAATTTTATGGCTTCAGCTTTGGCTTTCACTTCGGCGGCTGTTAAATTAATTTCTATATAATCAGAAAAAACTGTTAATTTACTAACTCGTACTTCTTGGCGAACCGGTGTGGTTACCGAATTTTTTACATTTAATTGTTGCCTTAAATAGGCTACATTTTCTTCCGATATTTCATAGGCTTTTTCTACAAACAATTTATCGTCTTCTTCATCATCGGAAGTACGCCCTACCACACACACCATTTTACCTTCCACCCAAACATCTTTGGTAGTTTCATAAGTTCTTGGAAAAACTAATAATTCCATACTATCCGTAGTATCAAGCAAAGTAACAAACATCATTGCCTGACCGCTACGCGTTATTTTCTTTTTAGCAGTATCAATCACCCCGCCCACCACCACCCAAGAATGACACGGCTGATTTTTTAAATCTTTAATATCAGTTAACACGCCCTGCATAGCAGTTTGATATTTTGCAAAAGGATGAGCGGTAATATATAAGCCTAGTAATTCTTTTTCCCAAGTTAATTTTTCTTGTTCCGTGGCCTCTGGGCCAGCTTCCAAACGTAATTTAGAAATTATATCAATAGCAGTATTAGTAAATAAAGAATTTTGGTTAGATTTGCCTTGTTCTTCTATTTGTTTGGCAAAAGACAGTAAATTATCCATATTACTTAAAAGTAGCCCCCGATCAGAGCCAAAGCTATCCAAGGCACCACACTTTGTCAAACTTTCTAGTGATTTTTTATTTAAATCTCTATCTTGCACGCGACGCAACAAATCTTCAAGCGAAGTATAACGACCATTGGTTTTTCGTTCACGATAAATTACGTCGGCAATATGTTCGCCCAAATTTTTAATACCACTTAAACCAAACCGGATATGGGCTTGACCATTATCTTCCCAACCCACCATCGCAAAATTTTTAAAACTTTCATTAATATCTGGCGGCATTACCTTTACTCCCATTTTCTCACACTCGTGAATAATTTCAGGCACCTTATCCATATCCCCCGATTCGGCAATCAAAACCGCGGTCATATACTGCACCGGATAATTAGCTTTCATATAAGCAGTTTGGTAAGCCACCATACCATAACTTGCTGCATGTGCCTTATTAAATCCATACGCCGCAAACGGTTCGATCATTTCCCACAACCGATGAATTTTTATTTCTGGTAATTTACCAAATTCTTTGCAACCTTTAAAAAATTTATCTTTTTGTTTGGCCATTTCTTCGGGAATTTTTTTACCCATGGCTTTACGAAACTTGTCGGCTTCTTCCCAATTGTAACCACCCAAATTAATGGCGGTTAATAAAACATCGTCCTGATAAACAATCAAGCCAAGGGATTGATCCAAATAATCTTTCATGCGCGGATCAAGATACTCAATTAAATCAGCATGATTTTTGCGACGAATATATTCGGGAATTTGATCCATTGGACCCGGACGGAAAAGCGCCACCATCGCCATGATATCAAAAATAGTGGTTGGTTTTAATTCTTTTAAATATCTGGTCATGCCCGAACCAGAAAGCTGGAATACACCCATAGTTTCACCCCGAGCTAGCATTTCATAAGTTTTTTTATCATCAAGTGGCAATTTAAAAATATTAATTTTTTGTCCGGTGGTTTTGGCCACAATTTCGACAGCATGGCCCAAAATAGATAAATTGCGAATACCCAAAAAGTCCATTTTTAATAAACCGGCAGCTTCTACAGCATGCATTTCATATTGGGTTACAATTCTTTCACCACCAGTTTCATATTGTATTGGGGTAAAATCGGTTAATGGTGTTGGCGAAATTACCACACCAGCCGCGTGCATCGAAGTATGACGCGCGCAACCTTCGATTTTTTGGGCCAAATCTAACAAACGATGTACCTGTGGATTTTCGTTATAAATCTTTTTCAATTCTGGCTCCAAATTAAGTGCTTTGGCAATTGTCATTTGAAAACCTTGCGCACCAAACGGGATTAATTTAGAAACTTGATCACCCAGTGAATACGAATATCCCAAAGCGCGCGCTACATCACGCACTGCCCCACGCGCCGCCATCGTACCGAATGTAATAATCTGGGCAACTTTGTCTGCGCCATATTTTTCGGTTACATAGGCAATCATATCATCACGTCTGTCGTCGGCAAAATCCGCATCAATATCGGGTGGTGATGGACGAAATGGATTAAGAAAACGTTCGAATGGTAGTTTAAAAGACAATGGATTAACTGTAGTAATATCCATAGCATAAGAAACCAAAGAACCAGCACCCGAACCACGAGTGGTTTCGATAATGTCATGCTCACGAGCATATTTTACATAATCGGCTACTACCAAAAAATATGGCGAATAACCTTTTTTAGCAATAATATCTAATTCGTAATCTGCCCGCTTTTTTACTTCATCAGTTACTTCCATTAAAACAGGTAATTGGTTGTATACCAATTCACGCAAATAATCATCAGCGGTTTGGCCAACTGGCAAATTAAGTGATGGGAAATGCCATTTGTTAAGTTCTAATTGCAAATCAACTCGCTCAGCAATTTTAACAGTATTGCTTAATGCTTCTGGAATATGTTTAAATCGGCTAGCAATATCGTTGGCTTTGGCAAACGAACAATCAATACCAACTAATGTTTCTCTGTCGGCATCATCCAAAGTTCGCCCATCACGAATACAAGTTAAAATATCTTGGGCTTCCGAATCTTCCGGATCAAGATAGTGTACATCACGCGTAACAATTACTGGTATCCCTGTATCTTTTGATAAAGCAATTAATTGATCATTTAATGCCATCTGACCTTCTAGCGCAGGCAGATCCATTAGTTCTAAATAAAAATTATCTACCCCAAAAATTTCTTGATATTCTAAAGCAACAATTTTTGCTTGTTCATAATTACCCGCGCGTAATAATCGAGGGATTTCTCCACCAAAACAAGCAGTTGAAGCAACCAGCCCTTCGTGATACTGACGCAATAATTCTTTGTCCATTCTTGGTTTATAATAAAAACCTTCGGTGGATGCTAAAGAAACTAATTTTAATAAATTTTTATAACCAGTATAATTTAAAGCCAACAGAACTAAATGATGATAACGTTCACTCGAATTTTTCTCAAACCGACTAACTGGCGCGACATAGGCTTCCACCCCAATAATTGGTTTGATTTCTTGTTTCTTGCAGGCTTCATAAAACTCAATAGCACCATACATGTTACCATGATCGGTTAATGCCAACGCCGAAAAACCGCGCTTTTTGGCAGTAGCCACCAATTCGTCAATTTTTGGCAAACCATCCAACAAAGAATAGTGGCTATGAACGTGTAAGTGGACAAATTCAGACATAACTTAAAACAATTTTTCTTGAAAAACTTTTCTTTCTTCACTACTAAAAATAGTTACTTTACCATATTGCCCATCAAATCCAGGGCTAATTGATAGTTTTTTCTCACGCACACGGCGAATACCTTCTACAATTTCTGGTAAAGTAATTTTAGCTAATTCGGGATAAGACAAATTTAATAAAATATTAAATTCGTTATCTCCTTTTTTAATTAATTCGTTATATTTTTTTTGTACTTTGTTACTAGATCTGGATTTAATGCCCAACGCTTCACAAATAATTTTATCTAACCCCACCAAACTAACAAATGGAATACTGTTTGACGGCACAAAACCTTCGGCCCGATCGGCTAACACCTCTACCCTGTTTAGCACGCCCACTACCACTGGTTTTTTACACTTTGGACAAATATTTTTGTTTTTCTTGGTATCGGCTGGAGCAAAACAAACATCACAATCACGGTGGCCATCAAAATGATACATCCCTTCTTCTGGATAAAATTCGACTGTGTTTAAAAATATTTTTGGATCCTTGTTTTTGATTGCTAAAAACAAATCATCATAACTGGCTTTAGCAATATCCAAATTAAATACATTGGCTTCACGCCCTAAATTAGGCAAACTGTGTGCATCGGAACTAGATACTAATGTTACTTTGTCTAACGCCGACAACATCCAGTTCATAGCCGGGTCGCTTGATAACCCAGTTTCAATTGCAAAAATTTCTGAACTTAAATCACCAAAACATTCTTCTAGCGAATCAAAACCAGATTTTGAACCAAACACCGCAAACCAAGGCGTCCAAGCATGCGCCGGAATCATTACCGATCTTTCGTTAATACTTTTCATTATTTTTAAAACCTCAATTGAGGATAACCCCAAAATTGGCCGGCCATCAGAATGAATATTACAGCCACGATCAGTAAGGGTATTATTAAATTTCTCTACATCTGCCAAATTAGGAAAAAACAAACACAAATGCACCCGTCTGGTTTTTCCGCCTTGTGAATAAATACAAGACACTTCGGTACCTAAAATAAACTTAATTTCTGAATTACCGTTCTTTAGGTGCAGTAGTCCATTACCTTCCTCAATTAAATTATCTTTAATTTCTTCAAACCAAGCTGGATGGGTAAAATCGCCCGTTGCCACCAAATTTATACCTTTAATACCGCACCACTCCGCAATATTAGGCAAATTTAATTCAGGCGAACAAGCCCGAGAAAACCGCGAATGGATATGTAAATCAACTATAATCATAATCATTTTAGTGGGGGTATTTTAACGCAAAAAGTAAATAAAGGCAATAACAAAAATAATAGAAAAAACAGGTAAAAAACCCTATCTAATTACTCTCCCAACCAAAACCAAAACTGGTTCTTTATCTCGTCACTCAAATGATAGGCATTAGTATGCGATAATACACCCAAATAAGATTGTAAGGATTGTTCTAACCGTATTTCATCAATTTTATTCTCTTTAAATTCTTTTACTCGACACTGTAATTTACGAAAAATACGACGTTTTGTTTTGTTTCGCAAAAGCCGATATTGTGGTAAAATCACAGACCCTAAAAAATCTGCACCTTGGCGATATTTACGCAAAGATACTTTTTTGGGATGCAAAATCAACTTCAGACGATTCTGTAAAAATTCGCGGATAGGAAAAAGTAAATCAACTAAATATTGTCTGTCGTTTGCCACAATCATAAAGTCGTCGGTGTAGCGCGCGTAATGTTTAACTTTTAATTTATGCTTCACATATTGGTCAAATTCATTCATATAAACATTAGCGAATAATTGGGAGGTAAGATTACCAATAGGCACACCCTGCCGTTCAAACAAAGTTGTGTAGCCAACGGCAAAACTTTGGATTATTCGCTCCAACAACCAATTGGTATTCCGATCAATAATTTTTTTGGAGAGCATTTCTAATAATACGCCGTGGTCAATGGAATCAAAAAATTTGCGCACATCACATTTTAAGACATAACACTGCTTGGTATAGTTATGGCTAACTTGGCGGATCATTGTCTCTAAGGCTAAAATTCCTTCACTGTGGCTTTATGAATATGGCGAACCTTTGGATCGCGAATGTAAAATGAGGTATATAGCCCATGGCGATATTTTTTGGTTTTTAATTCTTCATGCAAAGCAAATAAATTTTGCTCCAAGAAAAATTCAAATTCCGTCACATCCTCCTTTTGAGTTTTGCCAACCTTAAATTCATCCCAAGCCATTACCAAATTTTCCAGAGAAACGATCCTGCCATATATATTATTAATAACTTTCATATCATATGAATGATTTAGATATACCCATCTTTAAAAAGACATACGAATTGTATAAGCTTCTACACGAATACCGCAAAAGTGTACCAAAACAAGACCGCTATACTGTTTTTGAACGTTGTGAAATTTTTGTCATGGCCGTAACCGAAGGCGTTATCCAAGCTGGCACTGAATCTAAGTTAAATAAAGTAGCAACATTGGAACATGTTAGTTTAAAACTAAATATGTTGCGTGTCTTTATTCGATTACTAAAAGATGTTAAGACTATAGACAACAAAAAGTATGTGACCTTAGAGAATATTGTGGACGAGATCGGCCGCATGCTAGGTGGTTGGATAAAATCCTGCAAAACAACGTAAAAAAACAACGATAACAGAAAGGGTGTTCCATTACGGAACACCCTTTGTTATTTGGGGAGAGACTTCGCGAGGAAGCCGGACGCCGACCCGAAATTGTCGTTGTAGTTGGAACAGTCGTTCGTGTCGAACTTCAGCTTGTCGTCGTTGAAGTTGAAATAGGGCGCCTTGGAGAAGACGCCATCGCCGTCGGCTAATTATCTTTGCCCATCTATTATCACCAAACCTCGAGCTTTACCTTCCGCTGGCTGCAAAAATATATGCTCTTAGCTCTGAATTTTATTTGACAGCACCCACGACAAAACGTCGGAGACCTGTACCAGACAAAGACAAGCAGTATCCCCTCAACACAACACGCTCTTGGAAATAATAATCGCCAAGACTCTGGTTGTTTTTCTCGGTTGATTGAGAAGTTTGGCGACGGCGATCAGTAGACTGCCGTACATTAGCCTTACTGAATAATATTATATCTGGAATAAAATAAATTGCAATAGTTTGCAATAGTTTGCAATAATTTTGTTAAAAAAATACCCCGTTCAACTTCCACCTACTTTAGATGAAAACTGAACGGGGTAGGTGCACTTGTAGGAACAAACGCACCCCTTGATTCGGCATGGCGCCGAATCTCCGGTTGAACCGGAAACCCCTCCTTGTTGAATTGGCTGGCAAGACGTGACGCGTGCAGATACCCCAGAGCCGGCGACTGCCTGACGGCAGAAATGAACTCAAATATCCAGCGACAAGATGTCAAAAGATCCAAGTGTTCAAGTGGCCAAGGGGCTACTGCGCGAGGAAGCCGGACGCCGACCCGAAAGGGCCGCTGTAGCTGGAACAGTCGCGCGTGCCGAACCTCAGCTCGTCGTCGTCGAAGTAGAAATAGGGCGCCTCGGAGAAGACGCCATCGCCGTCGGCCGAATACTCGTCGCCCGCGCAGTCCACGTGGAGCTGCTCCCAACGAACGAGTCGCTCGGGGTGCGTCAACAGCATGATGCCGATGGCGAATGCACCCAAACCGTACTCGTTCTTCTCGAACAGCACCCTGGAACGCCGAACCGACTTGCCACGGAAACGCAGGCCGAACTGGGCCGCAACCACGAGGATATCAAAATCCTTCTGCTGGTCACCGACCTGGCGGAGGAACTTCTCGGTCCGCGCGTGCTGGCGCAAGTATCTGGCCGCAAGCTTGCCCTGGCGGTAGTTGTAGAACGTCCGCCTGGACACGATCAGAGCCGACACCTTCTCCACCGCCTCGCCGTAGGTCGGGGCGATGTTCTGCCACCGCGGGATGGCGAACCAACCCTCGGCGTGCTTGGGCAGCGGGAGCGCCACGACCTTCTCGTCGGCGAACCCGAGACCCGGAAATAACCCCCGCAGGATGTTGGTCTGCTCCGCGACCCCCTTCACGCCCTTGTACTCGGGCGGGTAGGTGAAGTTGGAGTCGACCTCCTCGTCCGCGAACTGGTTGGGCATGGACATGACCCGTAGCGCGACGCGTGCGGCGTTGCGCATGGCCTCGCAGAACTCCTCCCCGTTCTGCTCTATTACGCACTGCGCACCATCCTGGCTGAGATCGAGCTCCGCGAGCACGACCTCAACCGCGTCGGAACCGAACTGCGCAATCCGCCTACTCTGACCGGATGTGATCGACCCTCGAGTCGTCATCGTCCACCTCCACAATCCTCCCGATTTATACTGCTCGGGTTACAGTCTGCCTTACGTAAGGCAAGCGCTATAAACACACTAAAACTAGCACATTCATAGCGCTTGCCTCGTAATTTAGCCAAATTTTAAAAGAACGTGGTATTATAGCACAAATTTACATTTCTGTCAAACAACAACTGAACAACAACTGAGCTGGTTAACAAAAATCTGCCCTTTTTAAAGGCAGATTTTAATAATAAATTCGATATTTTAAACCAATTTTATTTCTTTATTTTCTTGGTTACTTTTTTCATTTTTTTGGTAGTGGCCGATACTGCTTTACTTACTGCATCTTTGGCTGCGCCATTAAAATTGTTCTCGGTTTTACCCAACCAATCGGATGTTTTTTTAACAATCATTTTTTTAACTAATCCACCAGCGCCTTCGGTGGCCAAAGTAATTAAACTAGAAATTTTTTCTACCTTGCCATGAATGTTGTGAACTATTTCCATTAAAGTTTCTAATCGGCTTCGGAACTCTTCTACAATTTCGTTGGTGTTGCGCAATAGTCGCATTACATAATAAAACATCCAACACAAAAATACTGTAGTCCACACAACGCAGAAAGCTATTACAAGATACAAAATATCTTTTGAAGTTTCAAACATATTTCCCCTCTTTAATATTTTTCGCCAAGCATGGAGTCGAAAAATAAATTAAAATTTATGAATACATTATACCATAAAAAAATAAAATCCCCAACTTTTTAAGCTGGGGATAATTACTAACGAATCTCGGCGCTAAACTTTTTTTGCAACAGAGATAAAACTTTATTGTGAATAGTATCTACTTCGACACTAACTAAAGTATGATCGGGGTGATAATAAGTTAGACGATAAGCCATACTCTTTTTATCTATGGCGACATGTTCGCCAGTATAAACATCAAACAACTCTACTTTGATTAATAATGGATCAATTTTTTGAAGTTCGTTTACTATTTCTTGATGAGTAAATTTTTTATTTACTACTATTGCTACATCGCGTTCTACCTCTGGATAGTTAGAAGCGGGTACATAATTAATTTCTTTAAACTTACCGGATTCCTGCAAATCGCTTAAATTTAATTGTAAAAATCCCACTCGATAATCCACACCAAAATTTTCTGATATTTTTGGTGCCACTTCTCCAACTACACCGACTGGAATATTTGACCTAATCAAAGCTGTCCGAGTCGCGTGCTCACGAACTGGAACTTTTTCTTCTAAAACAGTTTCCCAATCAAATTTTAATTCTTGGCCCAAAGCTTCCAACAACCGTCGCACCTCCCAAAATGGATTTTGCTCTTTTTTGCTTACATACACGGCTGTAAACCACACGTCCTGATTTGGTAGTAATTCGTCGCTATTTTCTGCTGTTCTTAAACCAGATTTATTATTTCGAAACACTTTGCCAATTTCAAAAATCTTTACTTCGGATCTATGACTAATATTACCAGCGACATTGGCTAATAAATTAGGCAACAATTGACGACGTAAATATGGTCTATCTTTGGCTAGCGGATTATCTAATTCGATATAAAAAGCTGGATCATCGGCCAAATTTTTAATCTGTTCACCGCTAATAAAAGAATAATTATACACTTCGTTATAAGAAAATTTCTGCACCAAAATATCTACTACCTGGTGTTCTAATTTTCGCAACTTATTAACCACCGGCGGGTTAATCGGGAAATTAGGTAAACTACTTACTATTTTATCATAACCATAAATTCGCAAGACTTCTTCTACCAAATCTTCGGCTAAAGAAATATCTTTGGTGGCACGCCAAGTAGGAATTTTAACTGACCACGCATCTTTTTTATCTTTTAATTCAAAACCTAATTTTTCTAAAATTCTTACAATTTCTTTTTCTGGAATAACAGCTCCAATTTTCTTTTCAAACAAATTTTTAGCAATTTCGATTGGTCCAACCGGCAAAACAAAATCGGATTCATCTACCACCTTACTAATTGCTTTTGCCTCTGGACAAATTTGGCAAACCAATTCGACAGCCTTTTTTAAAGCCAGCTCGCATAAATTTGGATCTAAACTTTTTTCAAATCTTTGTGCCGAGTCGGTGCGCACATCTAGCCTAGTTGAGGTTTTGCGAATATTGGTAGCCAAAAAATTGGCAGATTCAAAAATAATCGCCTTGGTGTTATTGGTAATAGCACTTGATACCCCGCCGATTACACCAGCAACCGCCAAAACTTTTTCAGAATCAGCTATTACCAAATCATTTTCTGTTAATTCGTACTCGTTGTCATCTAAAGCTTTAAATTTTTCTTTGTCTTCCGCTAAACGAATTGTAATAATTTTTGTGTTTGTATCATTACCAACTAACTCAGCGTCAAAAGCGTGCATTGGTTGCCCAATATCCAACATTACATAATTGGTAATATCCACAATATTATTAATTGGGTTAATACCAACGGTTAACAGCTTCTTTTTTAACCAATCTGGTGATGGCCCTACTTTTATCCCACCTACCGCCACGGCCATGTAGCGCGGGCATAATTTTTTATCCAAAACTTCTACTGTTACTTTTAATTCTTTACCTGTTTTAATTTCTTCTGTCTTATAATCAGCTAAATCTTTATTAAATAAAACCGCCACTTCACGGGCAATACCGTAATGTCCCCATAAATCTGGACGATTAGAAAGTGATTTATTGTCAATTTCTAAAACAATATCGTCCAAACCTAAAGCTTTGGTTAATGGTTCGCCTACTTTAAAATTATAATTGGTTAAATCTAAAATTTCTTTCTCATCTTTTATTGGGAACATGTCGCCCAAACCAATTTCGGCTGAAGCGCAAATCATACCAGATGATTCAATACCACGAATTTTAGTTGCCGCCAGCTCAATCAAATCTCCCTCTCCATGCCACCGCACTTTTGCTCCGATTTTAGCTAAGGCCACTAACATGCCTTCGACAACATTTGATCCACCACAAACAATTTTCACTTGTTCATGGCCAATATCAACTTTACATAATTTCAATTTATCTGCGTCTGGGTGTTTATCGGCCGACATCACTTTCCCCACTACAATATTTTCTAAGTTCTCTCCCATTTTTTTAATAGCTTCTACCTCTACTGTAGAAATTTTTAATTTCTCTCCTACGTCAAAGACGGTAACTGCACTAGGTAAATTTAAATATTGTTTTAACCAATTATAACTTAATAACATATTAAAATTGTTCTAAAAATCTTAAATCCCCACTTTCTAAAAGACGAACATCACTAATACCGTATTTTAGCATTACTAGTCTGGTCAATCCAAAACCAAAAGCAAAACCCTGATAAACATTCGGGTCTATACCACCTTCTTTTAAAACATTAGGATGGGTCATACCAGCACCAAAGATTTCTAACCAGCCACTATTTTTACACAAACGACAGCCCTTACCCTTACACAAAAAACAAGTTACTTCACCACGTACACCCGGTTCTACAAATGGATAAAATTTAGGCATTAAACGAACTTCAGTCTCTTCGCCGTATAAATGTTTGGCTACCGCCTCTAATACACCCTTTAAATGAGAAAAAGTAATTCCTTTGTCAATCACCATGCCCTCTAGCTGATAAAAGGTATGTTCATGCCTTGGATCAGTGGCTTCGTTACGATAACATTTTCCTGGCACAATCATTTTAAGCGGGGTACCATACTTCTGAAGCGAACGTACTTGCATAGTAGAAGTATGCGTGCGCATCACCCAAGGCGAATCCGAATTTTGGCCATGACCCTTGATATAAAAAGTATCTTGCATATCCCTAGCTGGATGAGTAGCAGGGATATTTACTGCGGTAAAATTATAATAATCACTTTCTAATTCTGGACCGTCTAGTACCATAAAACCCATTGCCGTAAAAAGATCCTCCAAATCACGTTGAACAATAGTGTTGGGATGATAGTGGCCATATTCTGCCGCCGGCAATGCTGGCTGGGTAATATCTACCCGCTCTTTTTCTAAAGCGTCTGCCCAACTACTGGTGGATAATTCTTGTTGTTTTTCTTGTAAAGCCGATTCAATTTCAGTTTTTACTTCATTAGCAATTTGACCAACAACTTTACGAGTATCGGCTGCTAATTCTTTTAAACCTTTTAATAACTCGGTTAATTCTCCACTCTTTCGCCCTAATAATTTATTTTCAATTTCTTCTAGCCGGGCTTTATCTTTAACCAATTTAATCGCAGCTAAAGCATTAGTTTTTAATTGTAATAATTTATCTTGCATATTTTAGTGTTTTACTAAATTATTCCAAACATTACCAGCATTATAAACAAGCTGCGTACTACCATGTTTAGGCATAGTAATCTCGAGTCTTAAATAATCACTAACTTTATTTTCGATTTGTAAAATAACTTCTTTTAATAATAAAATTCGGTTACGTAAAGATAAATAAATAATTTCTAAATCTCTGTATTTTTCTTCCAACTCATCCTCCTTTACTACCGATCCCTCTCTATCAAACTGGCTAAAAAACTGTCTTATTTTATCTAAACTGTCTCTACTACCCAAATTTTTAACATAACTATCTAAATCAAAAAATCTAGATTCTAATTGTTCGTCAAAAAAACCTGGCAAATCTCCCGCCGCCTTGGCTTGCATTTCTGGATTAGAAAAACCATTTAAAACTCCGTTTTCTTCTAAATTATCCTCAGGAAATTCTTTTATAGCCATTTTAGTGTTTAACACTAAATCTAACCGTGGCCTAACTTGCTTCAAAATCTCTAACTGCTGTTCTGTTAAATCATTTTCTACACATTTTTCTTGATCAAAAACCGGTCTCCCCTCTAATCCCAGTGCCCCGCGATTAGTATGCATATATTAAAATAAACGATTAATAAAATGAAAAAAAGCGCCTTCAAAAACACGCAAATCTTTAACTGTAATAATTACTACTAATAACATTAACAGCATAAAACCAACCGAGTGAATTACTTGTTCAACTTTAGTAGAAATTGGCCGACGCCTAATTTTACCAATGACTAAAAACAACAAACGTCCACCGTCTAAAGCTGGAATTGGCAAAATATTTAGTACTGCCAAATTTAAAGATAACATCGCCGTAAATTGCAATAGATAAGACCAACCTAATCTGGCTACTTCACCCGTCATGGTGGCTATACCTACTGGCCCAGAAACAGCAGAAGACACACCTTTGCCTACCACTAGAGCAGAGATTAACCCATAAAAAGCCACAATAATTTCTTTCAAATACCAGCCGGTAGCTTTTATACCTTCGTAAATAGCTTGATACCAAGGATATTTAACCAAACCAACCGTTGCAATTGCTACTCCGATGCCTGCTTTACCAGTATCAGGGTAAATAACTGGTTTGATTTCTTTCTTAATTTCTTCTTCGCCACGCTTAACGGTAATTGATAAAGTTTGATCTTTATTACTATTAATATAATCTTGCATGGCTGTTACCTCTGGATTATTCAACTCGCCAATTTGGATAATTTTATCACCGCTTTCTAAACCAGCTACTTTGGCTGGAGTGTCTGGCAAAACTTGAATAATAGTTAAATGGCGATCACGCACTGCTACCACAGCGCCGTCGTCTACAACCTGTGGCATTCCTATTATAAAACCAACAGATAATAAAACAGCAGCCAAAATTATATTCATTGCTACTCCAGCAGCCAACACAGACGCTCTACGCCAAGCTGGTTTGCTTCCAAAACTATCAGGAGCGAGCGGCGCTTCGCCATCTTCACCTTTAATTTTTACAAAACCACCTAGTGGTACCAAATTAAAAGAATAGACTGTGTCGTCAGCTTTTTCTTCTTCGGTTAAATCGCGGTTACCAAATATCCAAATAAACTTCTTTTGTTCTGGCTTATATTGCACCCCAAATAATCGAGGTGGAAAACCAAAACCGAATTCCTCTACTTTGATTCCATTTTTACGCGCAACGATAAAATGACCAAACTCGTGAGAAAAAACTAACAAAGCCAAAACGATAATAAAAGTAATCAAAGTGAACATAATAAAAAATTAAAATTATCCGAATCTCTTGCCAGATACTGGCTAGTATTATATACTAATAGATATAAAAAGCCAATACCTTTAAATTGGCTGATAATTTAATATATATGACAGCAACCTACGTTATTTTGGCTGTAGTCGCCGTTTTGGTACTATGGCTAGTCGGAACTTTTAATGGATTAATCAAAAGTCGTAATCGCGCCAACGAAGCAGCTAGCGATATTGACGTGCAACTTAAACGCCGTTATGATTTGATCCCAAACTTAATGGAAACTGTAAAAGGCTACATGACTCACGAACAAGATACTTTGGTAAAATTAACCGAAGCCCGCACCGCCGCTATGAATGTCCACGATGATAAAAATGCTACTTTAGCAGAAAAAGAACAAGCCGAAAACGCCTTATCTGGTACTCTAAAAAGCTTGTTTGCTTTGTCCGAAAATTATCCAGATCTAAAAGCTAGTCAAAATTTCTTACAACTACAAAGCGAACTATCCGACACGGAAAATAAAATCCAAGCTTCTCGCCGTTTTTACAACGGTAATGTTCGCGACTTCAACACCAAAATTCAAGTCTTCCCTACCAACCTTATCGCTGGCATGTTAAACTTTAAAGCCTACGAATTCTTCCAAGCCGCCGACGGTGAAAAACAAAACGTCCAAGTAAAATTCTAATTATTAATTTCTAATATCACATTAATGATAAAATCATAATGTCAAATTTTAGAATTAGGCATTTTATTAGAAATTTAAAATTAAAAATTTGCCATTAAAAACTATGTACTCTCAAATCGACTCTAACAAACGCAAAACCGGAATTTTAATGGCAATATTCTTAGCTTTTATAATTAGTATCGCTTGGTTTGCAGATCAATATTTAGGTTATAACTACGAATTAGTTATTTTTGCGATTATTATTTCAGCTATAATGACTTTAGTAAGTTATTACAAAGGTGATGCGATTGCGCTAGTGTCTACTGGAGCAAAACAAATTACCGAAGAAGAAAACCAGCGCGTATTTCATTTGATAGAAAATTTAAGCATTACCGCTGGTGTACCAATGCCAAAAATCTATCTTATTAATTCACCGGCGTTAAACGCTTTTGCTTGTGGACGCGACCCAGAGCATGCTTCCATTGCCTTAACCACTGGGATTATCAATGCCCTAACCGATCAAGAATTAGAGGGTGTGATCGCCCACGAAATGTCCCACGTAAAAAATTACGATATTCGCTTGATGACAGTAGTGGTAGTTCTGGTTGGAACAATTGCTTTACTTTCTAATTGGTTTTTTAGAATCAGAATGTTTGGTGGCAAACGTAATAATGATAATGGTGGCGGACAATTAGGCGGAATAATAATGATAGTTGGTTTGATTTTATTAATTTTATCCCCTATTATTGCCGAGCTCATAAAACTCGCAATCTCCCGCAAACGTGAATATTTGGCTGATGCCGATGGAGTGCTACTTACCCGCTACCCCGAAGGCTTGGCTAGTGCTCTTGAAAAAATTTCTTCTTCAAACATACCGATGGCTAATGCTTCAGCTGCCACCGCTCATCTTTTTATTTCAAACCCACTAAAAGCCAAAAGTTTTACCGGATTGTTTTCTACCCATCCACCGATCGAAGACAGAATAAATAAGTTACGAGGGATGATTTAAACAAAAATACCTGCCAATTGGCAGGTATTTTTAAATTTAATTTGATCAACTATTTAACTTCTTTTCTTCTTAAATTCATTGCTGATATTAAATTTTGAATAACCGTATGACCAATCTTTGGCTCTTTCGCTTTTACAAACTGCCAATCACAACGACCCTTGTAATCAATTGAAAGGATTCTAATTTCTCGAAACATTCCGGCGTTTGTTTCTATTTCTAAAGGCGGATGAATTACCTTACCATCTTCGCCAATAACAATACCAAATCTTACCCCCATTTCTTTCATCAATTCCTGAGCTCGCTCTAGATCTCCTCTCTCCGCATTGGCATAATCACTTCTTATTTGGTCTACCGCTCTATAAACTGAATAAGAATCTCTAGCCTCAACCATCGCCGCGCGCTGGCTTTGTGTAAAACGCCTCGGACCAACACCTTGGCGCATCATTTCTAACCCCTTTTTACCTTCAACCATATTATTATAAAATTATATTTTTAATTTCAATTAATTTCTCTTCCATCAACTCTTTAGATGTGGATTCTAGATTTAAACGCAACAACGGTTCGGTGTTGCTCGCGCGAACGTTAAACCAAAAATCCGGATAAGTAAAAGTTAGACCATCCAAAGAATTGATTTTAGCATCAGCGTATTTTATTTTTAATGCTTCTAAAACTCTTTCTTTGTCGCTAACTGTAAAATTTATTTCGCCAGAATGAAAATATTTATCTAACGGTTTAACATAATCCGCTGATGATAAATTACTTTCTGAAATTACTTGCAAAAATCTCAGGGTCGCAATCATTGGCGCCTCATATGTACCGTGGGGAAATTGTACAAAAAAATGTCCAGAAGATTCACCGCCAAAAACCGCACCGGTTTCTATCATTTGCCTTTTTATAAGCGAATGCCCCACTTTAGTAACCGATGGTTTGCCACCAGCTTCTAAAATCATATCTTCGGTAATCTTTCCCGGCCGTATATCATAACAAATAGTTGCACCTGGATTATCTTTTAAAAACGTCTGCGCCAAAATACCGCGCATTATCTCCGGTCTAATTCTTTTGCCTAAGTTATCAACGAAAAAAATTCTGTCCCCATCACCATCGGTGGCTATACCTAAATCAGCTTTTTCTGTTATTACTCTTTCCTCCAAATCTTTTATATTTTTCTCTTGTAGAGGATCGGCCTGATGCGCAGGAAAAGTCCCGTCTAATTTATCGTTCATTTTTATAATTGTAAGTTGTGGTAAATCTTTAAACAAACGCTCTAAATAAACTATACCCATAGAATTAGCAGTATCTATCACAATTTTCATGGGTTTAATTTTTATTAAATCAGAATACTTTTCGCATAAAACGGTTTCATCTTCTAAAACATTCTCGTTAGTTTCTTCTGTACCAAGATAATCAGATTCTAAAAATTCGCCCTTCTTAACTATCTCTTTTAATTCCTCCATACCAGTGCCGTTACCCAAAGGCTTGGCTTTTTCTCGGACAATCTTTATACCATTATATTCCTTAGGATTATGAGAAGCGGAAATTAATAAGCCGCCATCATAATTATAAAAAGAAACAGCAAAATAATAAGTTGGAGTAGAAACCAAACCAATATCTACAACGTCTGCGCCCTGCTCTTTAAGACCTCTTTTTAATTCTGCAAATAACGACGGCGAAGACAAGCGCATATCGTGGCCTATCGCAATTTTCATATTTTTTCTACCAAGTTCTGTTTGTCTTAATATTATATAGGCTCGCCCAATCTTATAGGCCAAATCTTCATTTAATTCATCGGGATAGATCCCGCGAATATCATAGGCTTTAAAAATATTTTCCGGAAACATACATCATTTTTTAACTTGAATTAAAGGTAGAATAATTATATAATACCTTACATAAAAATACAAATGGCTAAATTTTGTTAAAACTGGTATAATATTATCAAATGCCTGATGAAGCCGAACCACAAATCAAGATTGAGGGCGACGATTCTGTAAAAGCTGCCCCAAATAATAACGACGCCAGTGGTGATGGTGTTGTTGTTTCTGACGCTACAGCCCAAGGCGATGGTGTATTGGTAGAAAAGGGTGACACGCCAAATTCTTTAAAAATAAAGGTAGAAATACCAACTGCTACTGCGCCCACCACAACCGATACAAAAACCGAACAAACACCAGATGACATTAGCCCAAAAGCTATACCTGCTGCCGCACCCGCACCAGATAATACCCCTAAAACTGATGTTGCAGGTGAAAATGAAGAAGTTGATGGCGAAAATAAAGAACCCGATTTAAATAAACCAGATGCTAACGAATTAGTCGCAGGAGCTCCTGTTGAAACAGCATCAAAAGAAACACCAGCCAGCAATATTCCGACCAAACCAACACCAGTAGACACCCAAGCAAAAGGACAGACAACCGAACCGGCAGCAACGCCATCTTCTGATATTCCAGCTCCTACTCCAAAACCAATAAAACCCGACAATCACGAAAATAGAATCAATAAAAAGATAGAGACAAAACCAAAATTACCTGGCGACCAGCCAATATCTACTCCTGACGCTAGTCAAACTCCAAAAATAAACCCCGACGCTGAACAGGGGGCAGCTAACGATTTGTCTTCTAACCGTGCTAAAGATGCTAAAGCTAAACCAGAAGAAAAACAAGGTCTAACTCCAACCGAAAAACCAACGGGCGGCGATACTACCGAACCAGAAGAAACCCCTGAAGAAAAGAAAAAACGATTAGCCCAAGAACAGGCAAATAACAAAGATGAACAACGTCGTCAAGATAAAAATCAAACAAAAGCAGGCCTTAATCGTACAGTTGGTAAACCGTTTAGTAAAATTAAATCAGTAAGAAATCGTCGGCAAATTTTAACTTTAAAAAAAGAAGCAAAAGATTTAAAAAAGAAGATGGGCGATATTGATAAAGAGATAAAAAAAATAAAAAAAGCTCATCGTCGAGAAATTATCAAAGCTACAATTGCGGCCTTTACTGGCATTGGTTTAGTCTATGGATTATTTAAAGCACTAGAATTAATAATGAGCGATACTAAAGGCAAAATAAAAAAATTAGAAGATAACAAAAAAGATTTGTCTAAAAAATATGTAAAAACGGAGTTAAGAATTTATAATCTCCAAAATGTTTTTCAACTAGAGGCCCAACGCGAACAGCAACAGGCAGAACAAGCACAAATGGCTGAAGCCCTATAATTTCAAAAATTACAAAATTAAAAATTAAAAATTCACCGTATGTCTCCCACTCTCAAAAAAAATCTTTTCGCCGGTGCGCTACTCGCCACCGCTGCCCTAATTGGTATTGGGCTGTATTATTTATTCCAAAAAACAACACCAACAGCGTTTAAACCACGCCCAGTAGCAACCACCACACCTGGGGCTTTGCCAACTGCTGGTGAAAGGGTTGCACCTATCGTCACCACCACTGGTGCTGGCGAACTTGTCCGTGGACAAGCCGCCCCAACTGGTGCTATACCTCAAGTTACCCCTAGCTACTACCAAGCCAAACCAGTTACTCAAGTTACTACCGACTATGCTCTATTTACTTCTACCAATAAAAACGGTGGATTGCGGTATCACAACGCCGCCGACGGAAAATTTTATCGCGTTACAGGCGACGGCACAATAACAGAAATGTCCGATCAAATTTTTTACAACGCCGATAAAGTTACTTGGGCGCCAACCAAAGATGAAGCAGTTGTAGAATACCCTGATGGCAATAAAATTGTTTATAATTTTGAAACTAAAAAACAAATAACTTTACCTAAGCACTGGGAAGAATTTTCCTTCTCAAACGACAGTAGTCAAATCGCAGCCAAAAGCATGGGGCTATCCCCCGAAAGTCGTTGGTTAATTACTGTTAACGACGACGGTACTGGCAGCAAATTAATCGAACCAATGGGCAACAACGCCGACAAAGTAATTATTGATTGGTCGCCTAGTCGCCAAACCGCTGCTTTTTCTATGACCGGCCAGGCTTTGGGCGCCGACCGTCGTGAAGTTTTATTTATTGGTTTAAATGGTGAAAATTTTAAATCTACTATTGTAGAGGGGGCTGGTTTCGAACCACAATGGTCACCTACTGGTCAAAAATTACTTTATAGTGTATTTAGCACCAGAAGTGACTACAAACCAGAACTTTGGGTAGTAAATGCCTATGGCGATGATATCGGTTCTGCCCGTCAATCTCTAGCAATTAATACATGGGCGGATAAATGTACGTTTGCCGGTGATAAAGTTTTGTATTGTGCTGTACCACGCAATCTTCCTCAAGGTGCTGGCATGCTTCCCGAATTAGCTCTTGGCTTAAAAGACGATCTGTATAAAATAGATTTACAAACCGGGCTCAAAACTAATGTTCCGTTGGGCGACGAATACTCTATAAAAAATATTAATTTTGATAGTATTAATAATAAACTATATTTTACTGATACCAATAAAACTGGGGTATTTAATGTAAAAATTTAAATTTATGCCTCAACAAAAAAAATTATTTGTTTTATTAATTGGCATAGTGCTAACCGCAGGCCTTTTATTTGCAACCCAAATTAAACAAGCCAGAAATATTGTAATCAACCCCACCAAAGAACCAATTATCAATACCAATTTAACCGACATCCCTCTTGGTGCCACCGACCAAATTTTAGGCAACCCCGGATCGCCACTTACTTTGGTTTTATTTGCCGATTTAGGTTGTGCCGAATGCCAAACTGTTTATTACTCTATTTCTAAATTCATCACTAGCCATCCCCAAGAAGCGCGACTATTTTTTAAAGACGCTCCTAGCACAGGTTGGTTTTCTGACGGAAATATTCTTGCCCATCAAGCCGCCTATTGCGCAGGCAAACAAAATAAATTTTGGCAATTTATCGATTTAGTAATGAAGGAAAAAACTAATCTAAAAGAAGCAGGACTGAAAAAAACTGCTGAGGCATTACAATTAAATACCGGCGCCTGGTGGCAGTGCGCTAGTTCGGAAGAAGCCAAAAATTATGTCGCCGACAACGCATCCTTAGCTCAAGCTTTGGGAATAAAAACTATCCCCGCCCTCTTTATCAACAATAAAAAAATAAATTTAACTAGCGATATTGATCTAGCTGAAATGTTAAATAAATTTATTACTAAAGAATAATTTTTAAATAAATTCATTTCTCTCACTAACTACACTTATGCGAAAATATTTTTTATTAATTATTCTTAGCGGATTAATTTTGGTTGGCAACGCAAGTGCAGCCGAAACTACAAACGTTGCAGATGATTTAAAAATTAGCAAACCAGTTATAGAAGTTAACATCCCCCAGCTTACTTTTAGCGACGTAGAAAAAAATGTCGATGCCGAAGGCTATCTTCATCTGCCTTGGATTGGCGAATATATCGCTGCTGTCTATAAATTTGGTTTGGGAATAATTAGCATAATTGCTGTAGTAATGATTATTATCCAAGGTTTACGTATTATTACTTCTGGTGGTGGCGAAAACAAAAATTCAGGTTACAAAAAAATATTTCAAGCAATAATTGGCCTGTTTATTGCCTGGGGCTCTTACGCAATTCTTTATACAGTTAATCCAGCACTGGTAGAATTTAAGACGTTAAAGGTAAAATATATCGAACCGATACCCTTGGACGTTTATGATAAAGGCGAAACACCTACCCCGCTTCATCCTAAAGCCTTAAATTTTACTGGCTTTGATTTATTATTCCAAACATATGGTAACTGTATCCCAACTGACTGGCACATAATTAAAGCTATGGCTTATGTAGAGTCATCTTTAGACGCTAACGTGGTAAACAGCTTAGGTTTTGCAGGGCTTTTTCAAACTAAAAATGTTTATTGCCAAAGTTCATTAAAAAGATATGGTTTAGACGACAAATGTAACCAACTTACTAATCCAGAATTAAGTACAGCGGTAGGCACCAGCATGATACGTGATTCCATTACTCAAATCAAAAAAAATTGCCCAGCCATTGATGGCGACTCATTAACATATTTTATTTATCTCGGCCATCAAAGTGGGCAAGGAACTTTAAACAATGTTATTACAAAAACATGCAACTACACCACTGCTTATAACTTTATTCACGCATCATGGGAGCAACAAAGTGGTGGCAAATATGCTGATTCTACTGGTGGTAAAAGAACAGCTAGGGTAATTGCAGCCGAAGCCGACAAAGGCGCTAGAAAAATGATTGGGCTAGTTAAAGGGATGGGAGTAGAAAACATCTTAACCACTATCAATAAGGATAAATGCCCGCTAGACACACCCAGTTTAAGATTTACTACTACTGTTACCCCCTAGGTTATGAATAAAAATAACATTATTTTCTCTTGTTCCAACTGTAACGCCCAATTTCAAAAATGGATTGGACGGTGTTTGGAATGTGGAAAATGGGGAACAATTGAGAAAGCACAAGCAAACACACAAAAAAATTTAAATATCGAAAATGAATACGACGCAATTAAAACAACAACCCTAGACGAAATCCAGGGCAAAAATTTTAAACGCCTAAAAACTGGTGTGGAAGAATTAGACCGTGTGTTGGGTGGCGGATTGGTGCCAGGTAGTTTAATACTACTCGGTGGCGAACCAGGTGTGGGTAAATCCACTCTAGCACTACAACTAGCTGCGCTATTACCAAATGCACTTTATCTTTCTGGCGAAGAATCTATCGAACAAATAAAACTTCGCGCCGAACGCTTGGCATTAAAATCCCCCACTCTTCAATTAGCCAACACTACCAACATCGAAAATATTATTGCTACCATTCAAAAAAATCCAAGTTTGGCTATTATCGATTCTGTCCAAACCGTTTCTTCATCCGAAGCCGAAGGTGAAGCGGGCAATATCACTCAAATTCGCGCTTGCACCACCAAATTAATGGCACTAGCCAAAACCACTGGTGCAGTTATTGTTTTAATTGGCCAGGTAACTAAAGACGGTGCTGTGGCTGGGCCCAAAACTTTAGAACATTTAGTAGATGTGGTTTTGTATTTAGAAGGCGACAAATATCATCAATATCGAATCTTGCGTGCGGCTAAAAATCGTTTTGGTTCTACCGATGAAATTGGCGTATTTAATATGATGGAACACGGGCTTGTTGAAGTAAAAAATCCATCAGCTGCTTTTTTGTCTGGACGCGAAGACACTGTACCAGGATCGGTAGTTACTTGTTTGGTCGAAGGATCAAGACCAGTACTTGTAGAAATTCAAGCCTTGGTTACAAAAACTAATTTTGGCTATCCGCAACGACGCGCCTCTGGATTTGATTTAAACAGATTACAAGTTTTAATTGGCGTACTTGGAAAACGCGCTGGCCTGCCACTAGATTCTTATGACGTATTTTTAAATGTAGTTGGCGGCATAGTAGCCGAAGAACCAGCCGCCGACTTGGCAGTAATTTTGGCCCTAGCTTCTGCGCTACAAAACAAAACCCTGCCCAAAAATATCGCCGCCTTTGGCGAAGTTGGTTTAGGTGGCGAAGTACGGGCTGTTGGCCAAATAAGAAAACGACTAGAAGAAATTAAAAAAATGGGATTTGAATTTGCTGTTACTCCGTCACTTAAAGAAACAGACAAAATTACCGGATTAAAAATTGCACCAATTAAAAATGTTAAAGAAGTAGTGGAAAAAATAATTAAATAGTTTGTTTTAAAAAAATCAAAGAAGAGCACACCAAAATTCCGCGCCTAATTATCTTTGAACGGGTTGTACGCCCAAGGCGTACCCTTTCGCCGTCGCAGGCGAAAAAAGTGGAAAGATAATTAGGCGCGGAATTACGAATTAAATAACCCTGCACCAGAACGGTGCAGGGTTATTTTAACTTTAATGTTCGTCTAAATCCTCCTCGCTTTATTCCCAAATATTAGAAATAAAGCGAGAGAGACGAACAATAAGTTTCAAGTTCCACTATTCCTCCTCTCGCCGACCAAGTGGCTTGTATGGATGCCACGAAGAGGGTCGAGAAACAGAAGGTAGAGAAACAGGAAAGAGCGAAGTCCTAGCGGTTGAGGAACAGATCCGGGTTGACTTCGAAACCCGGAACCGACGCCACGTGTCCGTAGCCAGCGAGCTGTTGGTGCTCCAGCGACTGGAATACCACGGACTTGAACTTGACTGCGACCGAAGGGTCTGCCTCGACAGGACGGGGATACCATCCCTCTATACCATGTGCCATGCAAAGGGACACACACGGTACCCGCCCAGGACCTGGCGGGATAAGGGTGAATGGTTTCCCATCCAACAAAACCGGCACCAAAAATTGCCACAATAATTGCTCCTGCTGCTGAAGGGTTGGCTGTAACAAAAGCCGTCAGGAAATTCGGCTGCGTCTGCTGCGCAGGCGCCCCTGATTCCTGCCCCTGCGACTGGGATGTCTCGGCAGCAGAACAGGGCTGAGACTCGAATGGCCTGTTGTCTTCCGTGCCGCACCTGTTCACGTCTTCACATGTCCTTCTCTCAAAACCATCCTGGCATTGTCCTATTTCTGTACTGTTCACGGTTGATGCCATCATTGCTACTTTACCAGTTTTTCCATTGGTGAGTATAGTATAAAATTGTCCATCTATA